>BNJU01002862.1_pt1 | contig 71674 bp, 56 predicted proteins | sample 8539281 | NCBI WGS metagenome assembly BNJU01 (sample SAMD00202456, study PRJDB9452) | human saliva metagenome | isolation source: human saliva | place: Japan | reverse complement strand
CACCCAATTTATCTACGCGAGGATCTACTCCCGCTTCTGCATTAACCTTGTAAATATCTTGACCATTTTCACCAAGACGATGTTCTACAGTCACATTACGGCCAGCTTCTACTTCTGTTTTAGCTGCTTTCAATTGACTTACATTAACAGCATCAGTGTTCTTTTCACCGGCTTTCACATTATGGATATAATTATCACCCATATTGAGGCTACCGCCAGTGATATTGATGGAATCACCACCGAAGGACATCTTAGGACCATTAGAGTTATTAGAAATGGAAGTGATATTAGTGAGGTCGCCTTTCACGTCGAAGGATACTTTACCATTCGCAGCAGTGTGCGCTGTAGTATTCACTCCATTAGTGAAATCCAAACCATCAGATAACATTACTGTTCTAGCATTGCTACCATTTTCTTTATAAGTCAATGGAATTTGTTTAGCCTGCTTCTTTACCATTGAAGTTAACTTGGTAGTTAGTTGTATGGTTTGTAGCATTTGGTTGAACGTCTACAGTAATCGCTTTTTTATCACCAGATACAGTAACTGCTTCACGAGCTACGTCTTTTACGTCGTTTTTATCTACAGATACTTCGTATGTTGCACCAGCTGCACCAAATGTATCGCCAGCTTTAGGAGCTACTTTTGCGATGTTATTAGCATCAGCTTTAGCTTGTACTTTTTCAGTAGATTTCTTAGCTGCTTCTTGTTGAACAAGTTTCAATTGTTCTTCAGTTGCGGCACGACCTTTAGTTGCGAAGTCAGCAGAATCAAGAGTTTTGTTAGTTAAGCCAGTGATGTCACCAGTTTTACCATCAAGCTTGATTGTGTTGTCGCCAGCTACGTTAACTACTTGGTCACCTTTGAATTCTAATTTACCATCTCCTTCTTTGTTAGTGATGGAAGTGATTTTGTTCAAATCGCCTTCGACATTAACTTTGTAAGGGTTAGCTTTAGAACCATCTCCAGTTACTGTAGTGTTTTGACCGTCTACTAATTTAGTCTTAGCATCTTTCAATTGACGTACGTTAACTGCATCAGTATCGTTAACACCATCTTCAACATTAGTAATTTGTTTATTACCAGCATTGATACCATCTTTAGTGATGGATGGACCATTGTTGATAACTAAGCCACCATTAGTGATCTTAGTATCGCCAATCTTAACAGAACCGTCTTGAGTAAGGTCAATATTGTTCTTCAATGCAAATTCTACTTTAGCACCATCATCGCTGCTAGTTTGTTTTACAGTGACATTGTTACCGCCAGAGAATTCAACTGTTTTACCATCAGTAATCTTCTTAGCTGCTGTTTCAGAACCAGCAGCAGTATTACCAGTGGATTTAACGTTGAAGCTATTCATTGTACCAAGACCAGAGCCGCTAATAGTCATTTCACCATTCGCAGTTCTAGATACTGTGATACCGTCAGCACCTTTCACATTTACTTTACCGCCATTAGCTGGAACATCTGTGCCATTAGCTTGGATTGTCCAGAGTTCGTCAGTATTAGCAATTGTTTTATCACCGTATTTAATGCGGTCCCCATCTTTCTTAATGGTTGTGTAGTTATCAGGTGTACCTAAGTGGATTTCCTTAGTTTGGATGCTATCGATGCCTTTGATGTTTTTGTTCAAACGAACAGTCAATGTATCTGTACCATCAGCAGTAACAGCGATATTGCCCTTAGCAGATTCAAATGTAGCTTCTTCGTCTTTAGAAACGCCTTCGCCTTTGATTTTTACAAGGGATCCAAGTTTTTGTTTATTTTCCACTTCATTGTTACCAGTGAAACGTAAACCGTCATCCAATGTAGCCACTTCGTGTTTATTGTTATTTTTGTCTTCATAAACGATACGAGTGATACCATCTTTGCCATTTAGACCAGGTTGGCCATTTTCAGCTTTCATAGTAAGACCATCTTTACCGTCCTTACCATTGAGGCCGATAGAACCATCCTTACCATTGATAACAACGGAGGAACCGTCTTTACCGTTTACGCCAATTCTACCATCAACACCGTCTTTGCCATCTTTACCAAGTTTGATGTCGTCGGACAATGCATAATTGTAAGTGTGGTCACCTGTTACAGCATTAACGATTTGTTCAACAGTTACGTTTTTACCAGCACCGAAGTTTACAGTTGTGCCTGGTTTAACGATTGTAGCAGTGTGATTACCTACTGTATTACCAGTAACATCACCTTTCCAACCGGAGTTATTGATTGTATCTACTACAGTTTTAACTGTTGCGATACCATCGTTACCATCTACGCCTGGTTTGCCGTCAACACCGTCTTTCACCTTACCGATTGTTACGTCGTATTTAACAATGCCATCTGCATCAACGGATGCTTTCGTGTAGTTACCATCCATGAAGTTCAAACCTTTATCCAAGGATACAGTTTGAGCATTTTGATTATTCGCTTTATATGTGATGGCATTACCACCTGTAGGCAAGTTGCTCAAATCGATAACGGCTGTTTTATTGATTTTCTTATCATTGCCGTCAACATATTCCAATGTAACAGTTTTATCCGCGTTTACAGTATAACGTGTATCTTTAACGTGAATATCGTTAGCTTTGGAAATTGTCTTAACGTCGCCGATGTTAGCACCATTTGTATCATCAGTGGAGTTGTTGTTTACGATACCAGATTTAAGGTTAGTAATGTTGTTACCACCAAGACTTACATTACCACCATTGAATGCGAAATTATCGCCACCAATTGTGAAAGTAGCATTGCCACCATTCTTAATTGTGTTGATGTTTTTCAAATCTTTGTTCAATTGAACTTCGAGAGTATCTGTACCATCAGCTTTTACGTTGATGTTACCAGCTGCGCTCTTGAATGTAGCAGATGTATTTTTATCTACGCCTTCGCCTTGTACTTTTACTAAGCTGTTCAATTTTTGTTTGTTCACTGTATCAGTGTTGTTACCAGTGAAGTTCAAACCATCATCTAACGTAGCCACTTCATGTTTATCATGGTTGTTATCTTCATAAACGATGCGAGTGATGCCATCTTTGCCGTTTAAGCCAGGTTGGCCTTTTTCACCTTTCATAGTAAGACCGTCTTTGCCGTCCTTACCATTTAAACCGATGGAGCCGTCTTTACCGTTGATCACAACAGAGGAACCATCTTTACCGTTTACGCCGATTTTACCATCAACGCCGTCTCTGCCATCTTTACCAATCTTGATATCGTTAGCCAAGTCGAATTCAACCTTAGCGCCGTCGTTGTTGCTAGTTTGTTTTACAGTTAAGTTCTTGCCTGCTGCCATTTCAACTGTTTTACCATCAGAGATAGTTTTGGCAGTTGTTTCAGAATCAGCAGTTGTGTTACCTGTGGATTTCACATTCCATACGGATTGTGCAGCACCAGGAGCCACGTGCAAGTCGTAAGTCACTTGGTTACCGTTTTCAGTTTTGTTAACTGTTACGGAGTTATCGTTAGAAGTTACTACTGTACGAGCATCTTTCAACTGTTTAACGTTAACTGCGTCTGTATCATTTACGCCAGCTTTCACATTAGTAATGTTCAAGTTACCAGCGTTGATACCAGTCTTAATGATGGATGGACCACCAGAGATAGTTAAACCATTGTTGTTAACTACAGTATCGCCAATTGTTAAGGAACCAGATGGAGTCAAGTTCACTTCTTTGGACAATTGAACCTTCAACTTGCCATCTACGTTGTTCACGCCGATGTTGTTGTCAGTCAATTTGGACTTATCTGCACCACCAACAACGTCCATAGTTTCGTTCAATTTCTTAGCAATCACTTTGGATTTGTCAGCGCCTTGTGCATCGTCGCCAGCATATTTCATGCCGTCATCCAATGTAGCCACTTCGTGTTTATCGTTGTTGTGGTCTTCGTATACGATACGAGTGATACCGTTAGTACCATTTTTACCGTCTACGCCATCTTGACCTTTTTCGCCACGGATAGTAAGACCGTCTTTGCCGTCCTTACCATTGAGACCGATAGAACCGTCTTTACCATTGATCACAACGGAGGAACCATCTTTACCGTTTACGCCGATTTTACCATCGATGCCATCTTTACCGTCTTTGCCGACCTTGATGTCATTGGACAATGCGTATGTATAAGTGTGTTCACCAGTTGTAGCGTCGATATCTTGTTTTACAGTCAAGTTATCGCCTGCTGCGTAGGATACAGTTTTACCATTGCCTACAGCCGTTACAGCATGGTTACCAACTACATTGCCTTTAGCGTCAGTGGAGAAGGAATAACCGTCTTTGATTTGATCAGCCAAACCGGACAAGTCGATTTTTGCGATTGTACCAGCTTGGTTAGCGCCGTTGCCATCGTTGTATTTCAATGTTACGGATTTGCTTGCTGTATCGTAAGCGTAAGATGTAGTTGTTTCACCAGTACGATTAGATGTAGTAGGCGCAATGTGCAAGTCGTTAGCTTTAGAAATCGTTTTAACGTCGCCGATGTTAGCACCATTTGTATCATCAGTGGAGTTGTTGTTTACGATACCAGATTTAAGGTTCGTAATGTTGTTGCCACCCATGTTCACATTGCCGCCGTCGAATTTGAATTCGTTGCCGCCGATTGTGAAAGTAGCAGGACCACCGTTTTTAATTGTGTTGATGTTGTTCAAGTCTTTAGCCAAACCGATGTTGATTTCGCTGTTGCCATCAGCACCTTGCGTGATACTTGTTTTGATGTTAGAGGAATCATATTCGGAATCAGCTTTAGCACCTGTACCTTTTACAGTAACTTTGGAGCCAAGTTTGTTTTTCTTTTCGCCACCGGAGTTAGCGTCGAAACGTAAACCATCATCTAATGTAGCTACTTCGTGTTTATTGTTGTCATGATCTTCGTAAACGATGCGAGTTACACCGTCAGCGCCTTTTTCGCCCTTCATAGTAAGACCATCTTTGCCGTCCTTACCATTTAAGCCGATGGAGCCGTCTTTACCGTTGATCACAACAGAGGAACCATCTTTACCGTTTACGCCGATTTTACCATCAACGCCGTCTCTGCCATCTTTACCAATCTTGATATCGTTAGCCAAGTCGAATTCAACCTTAGCGCCGTCGTTGTTGCTAGTTTGTTTTACAGTTAAGTTCTTGCCTGCTGCCATTTCAACTGTTTTACCATCAGAGATAGTTTTGGCAGTTGTTTCAGAATCAGCAGTTGTGTTACCTGTGGATTTCACATTCCATACGGATTGTGCAGCACCAGGAGCCACGTGCAAGTCGTAAGTCACTTGGTTACCGTTTTCAGTTTTGTTAACTGTTACGGAGTTATCGTTAGAAGTTACTACTGTACGAGCATCTTTCAACTGTTTAACGTTAACTGCGTCTGTATCATTTACGCCAGCTTTCACATTAGTAATGTTCAAGTTACCAGCGTTGATACCAGTCTTAATGATGGATGGACCACCAGAGATAGTTAAACCATTGTTGTTAACTACAGTATCGCCAATTGTTAAGGAACCAGATGGAGTCAAGTTCACTTCTTTGGACAATTGAACCTTCAACTTGCCATCTACGTTGTTCACGCCGATGTTGTTGTCAGTCAATTTGGACTTATCTGCACCACCAACAACGTCCATAGTTTCGTTCAATTTCTTAGCAATCACTTTGGATTTGTCAGCGCCTTGTGCATCGTCGCCAGCATATTTCATGCCGTCATCCAATGTAGCCACTTCGTGTTTATCGTTGTTGTGGTCTTCGTATACGATACGAGTGATACCGTTAGTACCATTTTTACCGTCTACGCCATCTTGACCTTTTTCGCCACGGATAGTAAGACCGTCTTTGCCGTCCTTACCATTGAGACCGATAGAACCGTCTTTACCATTGATCACAACGGAGGAACCATCTTTACCGTTTACGCCGATTTTACCATCGATGCCATCTTTACCGTCTTTGCCGACCTTGATGTCATTGGACAATGCGTATGTATAAGTGTGTTCACCAGTTGTAGCGTCGATATCTTGTTTTACAGTCAAGTTATCGCCTGCTGCGTAGGATACAGTTTTACCATTGCCTACAGCCGTTACAGCATGGTTACCAACTACATTGCCTTTAGCGTCAGTGGAGAAGGAATAACCGTCTTTGATTTGATCAGCCAAACCGGACAAGTCGATTTTTGCGATTGTACCAGCTTGGTTAGCGCCGTTGCCATCGTTGTATTTCAATGTTACGGATTTGCTTGCTGTATCGTAAGCGTAAGATGTAGTTGTTTCACCAGTACGATTAGATGTAGTAGGAGCAATGTGCAAATCGTTAGCTTTAGAAATCGTCTTAACGTCTCCGATGTTAGCACCATTTGTATCATCAGTGGAGTTGTTGTTCACGATACCAGATTTGAGGTTCGTAATGTTGTTACCACCAAGACTTACATTACCACCATTGAATGCGAAGTTATCGCCACTAATTGTGAAAGTAGCATTGCCACCGTTCTTAATTGTGTTGATGTTTTTCAAGTCTTTGTTCAATTGAACTTCTAAAGTATCTGTACCATCAGCTTTTACGTTGATATTACCAGCTGCGCTCTTGAATGTAGCAGATGTATTTTTATCTACGCCTTCGCCTTGTACTTTTACTAAGCTGTTCAATTTTTGTTTGTTCACTGTATCAGTGTTGTTACCAGTGAAGTTCAAACCATCATCTAACGTAGCAACTTCATGTTTATCATGGTTGTTATCTTCATAAACGATGCGAGTGATGCCATCTTTGCCGTTTAAGCCAGGTTGGCCTTTTTCGCCCTTCATAGTAAGACCGTCTTTGCCGTCCTTACCATTTAAGCCGATGGAGCCGTCTTTACCGTTGATCACAACGGAGGAACCATCTTTACCGTTTACACCGATTTTACCGTCAACGCCGTCTCTACCGTCTTTGCCGTCGTTACCAATCTTGATATCGTTAGCTAAGTCGAATTCAACCTTAGCACCATCGTTGTTGCTAGTTTGTTTTACAGTCAAGTTCTTGCCTGCTGCCATTTCAACTGTTTTACCATCAGAGATAGTTTTGGCAGCTGTTTCAGAATCAGCAGTTGTGTTACCTGTGGATTTCACATTCCATACAGATTGTGCAGCACCAGGAGCCACGTGCAAGTCGTAAGTCACTTGGTTACCGTTTTCAGTTTTGTTAACTGTTACGGAATTATCGTTAGAAGTTATTACTGTACGAGCATCTTTCAATTGTTTTACGTTAACTGCATCAGTGTCGTTTACGCCAGCTTTCACATTAGTAATGTTCAAGTTACCAGCGTTGATGCCAGTCTTAGTAACGGATGGGCCGCCTGTAATTGTTAAACCACCATTATTGAGGATAGTGTCGCCAATTTTCAAGGAACCATTTGGTGTTAAATCAACATCATTGGACAATGCATATGTGTAAGTATGTTCACCAGTTGCATTATCAATATTTTGAGCAACAGTTAAGTTTTTACCTGCTGCATAAGAAACAGTTTTACCATTTGCTACAGGTGTAACAGCATGGTTACCAACTACATTACCTTTAGCGTCAGTAGAGAAGGAATAACCGTCTTTGATTTGATCAGCTAAACCGGATAAGTCAATTTTTGCTACTGTACCAGATTGGTTAGCACCGTTACCATCGTTGTATTTCAATGTTACAGATTTGCTTGCTACATCGTAAGCGTAAGATGTAGTAGTTTCACCTTGACGGTTAGAAGATGTTGGAGCAATGTGCAAGTCGTTAGCTTTAGAAATACGAGTTACGTCGCCAATGTTAGCTGCGTTATTCACTACATCGCCACCAGATTTAAGGTTAGTGATGTTTTGGTCACCCATGTTGATAGGGCCATTTGTGATGTTAATGGAGTTAGGACCAAATTCCATTTTTGGACCATTTGTAGTATTGGAAATGGAATTGATGTTAACTAAATCTTTATTAACATCGTATTTAACAACGCCTTCACCATCTACGGAAGCTGTTGTGTTTTTACCGTTAACAAAGTTCAAACCTTTATCCAATGTAACTGTTTGAGCATTTTGGCCATTCGCTTTGTATGTCAAAGGAATTTGTTTAGCAGCTTTATTACCATCGAATGTTACTGTGTATGTAGTGTTATGGTTTGTTTCATCTTGAACAGGTGTCACAGTGATAGGGTTATTAGTTGTGTTTGTAGTATTTACAGTTACCGCTTCACGAGCTGCGTCTTTTACGTCGTTACGGGAAACGTTTACTTCGTAAGTTGCGCCAGCATCGCCGTATTGGTCACCTGTTTGAGGTGTAACCTTAGCGATATTTGTATCTGTAGAACCTGTTACATTAGCTTTCGCTTTCACTTTTTCAGTAGAAGCAGCTGTAGGTGTTACATTATCAACGTCTACTGTGTAGATTGTTTTCTTACCACCGTCAACCGTATTTTCTGTGACAGAAGTAACCTTCGCAGCATTTTTACCGCGAACTTCTACAGTATTGTTCAATTTGCTTTTCGCATCATCGGACAAGTCAACAGCTACGTTGCTGCCAGATGCAGTTGTTTTGATGTATTGGCCATTGTTAGCGCCAATTACGCCAAAGCTCAAGCCACCAGCTTGGTTCAATTTTTGAAGATCAGTAGCGCCTGTGTTACCAGTCAAACCAACTGTGTTATTGAAACCGTTGTTTACGATTTTCAATTGTTCTTCAGTAGCGGCACGACCTTTTTTAGCGAAATCAGGTGCATCCAACGTTACGTTAGTTAAACCAGTGATGTCACCAACTTTAGCGTTCAAGTTAATGTTATGGTCACCTGCTACGTTAACAGTTTGGTTACCACCGAATACAACTTTACCATCGCCATCTTTGTTTGTGATGGATGTAATGTCGTTTAAATCACCTTCAACGTCTACTTTGAAAGTTTTAACGCCATTGATTTCACGGTTGCTCACCTTTGTATTCTTACCATTTTCCATATCGATGGATTTTTAGCAAGATTTTGGATGACTGTTTCGCCACCCTTGTTGATATTGGAAAGATCTTGTTTAGCAATACCTGTGATAACAGCCGTTTCGTTAGCAACATCTTTGTTGTTACCATCAAGGTATGTCATCGTTACTTTGCCGTTTGCGTCTACCGCATATTCACCAGGTTTGATATGACGTTCGTCAGCACGAACTTTCTTCAATTGGCTTACGTTAACTGCATCATTATCATTTACGCCAGCGTTCACATTAGTAATGTTCAAACCACCAGCGTTGATGCCAGTTTTTGTAATGGATGGACCACCATTAATAGTCAAGCCATTGTCAGTGATGTTAGTGTCACCGATTTTGATAGACCCATCTGGAGTCAAATCGATGTCTTTGTTCAATGCAAATTCAACAGCTGCATTACCATTTTTATTAGTTTGTTTAATGGTCATGTTTTTGCCGGCTTGCATTTCCACAGTTTTGCCATCACGAATTTCTTGAACGCCAGCGGAACCTTGTGCCACTTTACCTTCTGTAGCAGAAGATTTCACGTTGAAAGAGCTCATATCGCCAGTTTTTAAACCGCTCAAGTCGATAACTGCTTTAGGGCCGTTAACAGTTTTGCCATTACCATCTTGGTAAGTCAATGTAACCTTTTTGTTTGCATCTACAGTGTATTCAGTCACATTGTTGTTAGTGCCTGCTGTAGGTGCAATGTGTAAATCGTTAGCTTTGGAAATACGTGTAACGTCGCCAATATTAGCAGCGTTATTTTCTACATCGCCACCAGATTTAAGGTTAGTGATGTTATGATCGCCAAGATCTAGGTTACCACCAGTGATGCTGATGTTGTTTGGACCAAAGTTCATTGTTGTACCACCATTGTTAGTGATGGATGTAATTTCTTTTAAATCCTTGTTCAAGGAATATGTATATGTTTGTTCGCCTGTAGATTGGCTGATATCTTGTTTAACTGTTAAGTTTTTACCAGCTGCGTAGTTAATAGTAGTGCCGCTTGCTACAGTTGTAGGTTTTGCAGTGCCGTCTAAGTTACCACCGTTAGCTTTTGCATTAGTTAAGAAATCGTATTTTGCAGCAGCGTCTGCAGCGTTGATTGTGTATGTAGTACGACCATTAACTGTTTTTTCATCAACAGTAACATTTTTACCAGCTTTCACCATGCCTTTGTCATCGAAAGCAACAGTGATTTTGGAATCTTTCGCACCATCATTAGCAGCTGTTGTAGAAACACGACCTGTGCCAACAACGTTCAACTTGCCATCATGTACAAGGAAATCGCTCTTACCAGTATCACCAGTTACAACGACGCCAACGTTACGCAATTGGGCAACGTTAACCGCATCATAATCGGATGTACCAGATGCAACATTAGTAATTTGACGTTTAATGCCATCATTACCAACGGAAACCATGCCAGCATCGCCACCGGCAATATCCGCATGGAATAATTGCAAGTTATTATCTGCAAGGCCTTTATTTTCACCTTGGTATTCACGTGTACGGTTAGCTGCATGGAAACCTGTGGATTCGCCTGCACCAGAACGTTCATCAGCTTGGGATAAAGCACCAAGAGCTACGCCACCACGCACATTGGTTTGTGCACCGGCACCAAGAGCGGTACCATTTGTTTTATTGACGGTTGCACCGGAACCGAAGGCGGATGCATTATCGTAATTGCCTGTAACAGTAGCACCGGAACCTACAGCAACAGCACCTTCGCCGCCTTGTACGTTAGCAGTTGTACCAATCGCTACAGAGCTTACGGATTTGGATGATGCACCAGCACCGATAACGGTAGCAGCAACAGCGCCATCATCGGCTAATGCAGAGTTACCAATCGCAATAGCTGATGTTGTTTTGCCTGTTACGTGGGAATCTCTACCAATAGCAATGCCATTACCAGCATCATATGTAGTTCTACCATTAATACCAGATGTAGGAGTTGGATCCGTTGACAATGTCAATGTTTCTTTTACGCCTGAATTATTAGTTTTTTGGTATGTGTAACCATTTGCAGTAGCATCAACCTTAGCGTTAGTACCCATAGTAATGGAGTTTTGCGCTTCCGTACGTGCACCGGAACCTACAGCAATCGCTTGGTTAGCAGTAGCTTGTGTATTGTAATCAGTACCTTGAAGACCTGTAGCCACATCTTTACCTACGCCAGTTGGGTATTTCAAATTGCCTTCAGTAGGGACGAATACTACCGATGGCAATCGCACGGTTACCAGTAGCCCAAGCGAGCATTACCAACGGCTACGGAACCACCTTCAGAGGCTGCACCATTATCGTTACCGCCTTTAGCTAAAGTGCCCATCGCAATGGAGCCCATTGTAGAGGATGTAGCTTCGTTGCCATACGCTTGGCTATAGTTTGCTTTTTGCTTTAGAGATACGACCTACAGCAATGCCGAAGTACCAGTCGCCTCAGCGGGCTGCACCTTGTGCAATAGTAGCTTCACCAGTTGCTTGGGATCGCATACCAACAGCAATGGAATTAACACCGGATGCTGTTACGCGACGTGAATTCTTACCACTATTACCGATAGCGATAGCATTGTTGCCAGACGCATCAGCACGAGCACCAACTACAGTTGCACCAGAGCCTGTTGCATGAGTATCACGGCCGATAGCAATGGTATCTAAATGAGTGGCTGTGTTATCACGACCGATGGCGATTTGAGAATTCTCATCTCTCGTTTCTGGATCGTTTGTGCCACCATTTGTGGAGTCCACCATGTTGTTTTTACCAATGGCGATACCGCCCATTGTTTTCGCATCATTGTCTTGACCCATGGTAACTGTGTCTTGCACACGAGAGTTATTATTATTACCAACAGATACGGAATTTTTACCACTAGCTAATGCGCTAGGGCCTACAGCCACTGCATTAGCAGCACCAGTTTCAGCATGCCAGCCCACAGCTACAGCATGACCAACACCGGTTGCATTCGTTTTAGATGTATCACCAATCGCTACGTCGCCATCACCGCTTGCCGTAGTTTGAGCACCAATAGCCGTAGCCCATTCGCCTTTAGCTGTAGTATAAGAACCTATTGCAGTAGCACGACTACCTAAAGCATCGTTAAAGTTACCAATAGCTAATGAATAAGCACCAGCTTGCTTAGGTGTTGTTTGCCAAGAACCTTCTGTCCAGTTTTGGTTATTGTATGCACCAATAGCAATTGCATTCTGTTTATTCGCATTATTTTTATTACCAACTGCAAGTGTTGTATCTGCGGTCGCATCATTCCCTGCACCAATCGCAGTAGCAGCACCTGCTGTAGCATTATTTCTATTACCCATAGCCATAGCAGAGTTAGCAGATGCTTTATTTCTAGCACCGATTGCTACCTTACCATCATGACCAGCATCATAATCAGTTTGATTTTGATAACCTACAACGATAGAGTTTTGACCAACATTATAGTTTTCGCCATTGAAACCAGGATGAGTATTAGCCCAGATATTAACATGACTATTGCCATAATCCGCATCGGCCATGGCTTGTTGAGGCGCAATACCGCCCATAGCACCAGCTACAGCTAAACCAGCCAATACGCTAGCTAGGACTTTCTTTTTGCCGCTATTATTTTTTGCAATCTCAGGCACTACAACGTAGCACTCTTTGGATTTGCTCCAAACGACTTTAAAGACCTTGTTCATAAAACCTTTGAACCCCTTTCTCATAAGTACATATAAATGTAACTTTTCCACTTTAGTTCACTTCATGAAGAGTGGCTTTCCTCTCATTCACACACACTTCATATAGGATAATTCAATAATATCAATTTATTAATTAATTGTAAATACTTTTTCACTCATTTATTTAATGAAATTTTATATTTTAGATGAAAATAAACTGAAGTTTATATATATGAGTAAAAATTAACTCATTTACGTAAAAAGCACATTATAACTGTATTAACGACTTATTTTAGTTTGGTCTCTTCACTTATTTCTCATATATGTATGGGTTCTTTTTAGTTTATAAATATGTTAAACAATATAAAGATTGTCAGTTTTACGACTATATGCGGGCTTCTTTCAACTATAAAAATCCATAAACTTACAATTAGAGATAATACAGAAAATACAAGGGTTCAAAAGACACCATCAAGGATTCTTATATTAAACAAATACACTACTCATTTTTTTAATATTAATTAATATATATCTATTAAAATTTGTTTTCATTATAAAGAAAACCATCGATTAGCCATGAATCTTTTTTTAGTTGCACTTAGATTATAAATTCAAGGCACAAAAAAACGCCCACACATTGTGTGAGCGTCTTTTTATAGGCCCCCAATACAGTCAAAAAAAAGGGGGGAATTGTGAGAGTTATAATGAGGGCCATATATGATTATAATTGTATCTACTAGTATTATTTACTAATAGCGTCACGTAAATTTACTTTACGAGATTGAGGTTGATCAACAGGTGCTTTTGCAATTGCTGCGCGAAGATCGACTTCATGTTCATCTTCGCAGCAAGGTTCTTCACTTGCTTTATTTTTCACCGTTTGTTTTGATGCAAACCAGATTGTATCATTCATGTAATGACGGAGTTCGTCGTTGTTTACATGTTCTTGGTCATGGGCCATGATATCCAAAATGGAGTCTTCCAACGCTTGTGCTTCTTCGTCAGTCATAGGACCGCCGATTTTCTTTTGCTCTTGGATAACTGCGTTAATTTGGTCTACCATGCTACGAAGTACATTGTAACCGTAGCTATTAGTAAAACCATCTTGTTCATTATATTTTGGCATATCAAAGTATTCATATTCATTTTTGTTACGGTTTTCACCGTTCCAGTTCATGAATACTTCTTGACCATGCACACGACCGATAGAATGTGTACGGAAATAGTCAGCATAATTATGTTTGTCATAAGAATGTAACCATTTTACGTCCGCTTTAGTTAATTGTTCGTGATTATCGCGTTTTACCTTAGCTTTTGCGATGTTGATTTCCGCATTTTGCCAAGCTTTCACATAATCATGAACAGCAGCCACAGTTTGTGGACTCGCTACAGGAACGAGTACAACAGAACCAAGTTGTGGCGTCATAACAGGATTTTTAACGATTAAAGTATCATCATATGTAGGTGCACTAGCTGCGTGACCAGTAAGGGATGCAGCGCTCATTAATACTGCTGCTGTGAAAGCAAGCATTGTAGATTTTTTCATATCTATTCCTCTTTTCTATGTCGAATCAAAAGGGATCCGAGGATTCTCATTGATGAGAACCCTCATCCCAGCGTCTGTGAAAGTTTAACGTTTCAAATTATAAACCTAATTTTGCCATCATTGCAGCAATTTGAGCTTTCATTTGTTCATTTTCTGCTTTCAAATCAGATACTTCGCCTTTTAATCCGGCATTTTGAGCTTTCATAGCTGCCATTTCTTGTTGCATTGCATATGTGGAACTGATAGGGCCTTTGCGGTAACGATCTGCTACAGCAGCTTCGCTATCACGGTTGCCAACTTTCCAAGTTACACCAGCGTTCGCCATCATGTGGCTAGAACCACCAGCCCAGGATACACCACCATGGATTAATGTAGATTCATTTTTATAATGAGCTACGCCAAGAGCCACTGCGGAGTTACCACGGTAGTTACCATAACCAGCCATGATTTGAGTTGGTTCCAATGGATCGTATTGGATAGGTTTCAATGCTGCAAGAGCTGCGCCTTGAGCACCTACACGACCGATTTCTTCACCAAGTTTATCAACTCGAGGATCTGCACCAGGAACACCAGTTACAGACAAGTCGTAAACTTTAGCACCATTAGCATCTGTAGATTCAGTAATACCTACAGAGTTATTAGAGGATTTAACTTTAGTCAATTGACCTACAGTTGCAGCATCACTTGCGGCTGTACCTTTCTTAAGATTAGTAATTTTGTTACCATCCATGTTAAGGTCGCCACCAGAGATTTGTACTGCAGGAGTACTAGTTGCACCACCAGGATTGCTGTTAAACGTAATGGAAGAACCACCGTTGGAGATCTTATTGATGCCAGCTAATTCGTTAGCTAATTGAACTTTCAATTTACCACCATCGTTATTCACGCCGATGTTATTGTCAGTCAATTTAGTTTTATCTGCACCACCAACGATATCGATAGTTTCGTTCAATTTTTTGGAGATAACTTTAGTTTTATCTGTACCTTGAGCATCATCACCAGCGTATTTTACGCCATCATCGTGAGTTGCTACTTGATGTTCGTTACCATCCTTATCGTTGTATACGATACGAGTAATACCATCTTTACCATCAACGCCAGCTTTGCCTTCTTTAACAGTAATATCTGCTTTCGTATTTGTACCATCTTTACCAGCAGCGCCAGTTAAACCAATGTGACCGATACCATCTTTACCGGAGATAGATACAGCATCTTTGCCGTCTTTACCGATAGAAACTTTACCGTCAACACCATTCGCACCATCTTTACCAGTGATGGACACACCGTCTTGACCGTCAACGCCATCTTTACCTGGAACGCTAACAGATTCTAAACCTTTAAGGTTTTTGTTAAGACCGATTTCAACAGTTGTATTACCAGCTGCATCTTGTTTGATGTTAGTTCTGATGTTATCAGTGTTGTATTTATCTGCAAAGTTTTCGGTAGTACCGAGAGCGCCTGTACCAGCAATAGTTACTTTAGAACCAAGTTTGTTAGTCTTAGGATCTGCGTTATTTGCATCGAATACAAGGCCTTTGTCGATAAGAGCATCAGATGTAGATTTGAGGTCAGTTACATTAACTGCACCATACTTAGCATTAGGATCAGTTGCTGCTGTATTAATCTTATCTAAGAATGTAGTACCAGTTTTATCAGCGATGGAGGAACCAACGTTTTGTAACTTAGTAGGATCTGTAGAAGAGTTACCAGCACTGTTCATAGATGCAATCACTTGGTTTGCAGGAACTACTGTACCAGTACCATTAATATTTGTTGTGAAAGTACCATCTGGTTGTTTGTAAACTTTAGTGCCATCTTCCGTAGTATATACAACAGGAGTTTGTGCATTATTTACAACACCTTGGTTATTGATAGTGATGTCATATTGGTGACCTTTAGCTGCATCATAACCAGGTTGACCAGCAACATTTATCTACTACTTTGATGGAGCTATCAGAAGATTCAACAGTCGTAACATTGTCTTTCAATTGTTTTACGTTTACTGCATCAGTATTAGCTGTGCCAGCTGCAACATTAGTAATTTTGTTACCACCATTATCAAGACCTTGGTTAGTCAACTTAACATCAGTTGTAGTTGTACCAGGAGTTGTAGGAGCTTTAATAGTAATGCCACCGTTATTTACAACAGTATCACCCATTGTTACAGAACCATCTTTAGTGAGGTCAATATTCTTAGCCAATTGAACTTTCAATTTGCCATTATCAGCATTAACACCGATGTTGTTGTCAGACAAGTCACCAGTTGCACCACCAATAATATCAACTACATTGTTGAGTTGTTTCTTAATAACGTTAGGGTTAGTGTCTTGGTTAGTTTGTCCATTATCACCAGCAAACTTCATGCCATCATCCATAGTAGCTACTTCACGTTTAATATCGTTGCCATCAGTATCTTTCAATGGGTTGCCATTAGCATCTTTTGGTACGTAAACAATACGTTGAGATTGATTACCATTGTTTGCTTCTGGTTTAACAAGAGTTTGTTTACCATTTTCAGTAGAAATATCTACAGATTTGCCGTTTGTACCAGCAGGACCTTGAGGGCCTGTTAAGCCGATTATACCAACGCCATCTTTACCAGCGATAGATACAGCGTCTTTGCCATCTTTACCAGAGATACCAACTTTACCATCGATACCATTTGTACCAGGAATGCCAGGGGCACCAGTAGCACCTTGAGGACCAACGATAGTTACGCCATCTTTACCAGCAATACCATCTTTACCATTAACAACAACTTTGTCTAAGTTAGTAAGATCTTTATCCAAGCTAAATGTATAAGTTTGAGTTTTGTTAGCAGTATCAATATCTTGTTTTACAGTCAAGTTTTTGCCTGCTGCAAAGTTAACAGTACCACCATTTTCAACAGCTGTTGCCGCTGCAGGAGTTGTAGTATCATTTGCTACTGTACCACCATTAGCAGTTGCATTAGCTTTGAAGCCGTAGTTATTGCCACCAGCTGGAATATTCAAGTCGGAGAAGTCAATAACTGCTTTAGGACCAGTTACAGCTTTACCATTGCCATCATTGAATGTTAATTCAACTTGTTAGTTGCTGCATTATATTTGTAAGCTTGAGCTGCTGCGCCTGTATTAGTATTACCAGATGCCACACCACCTTTATCAGTGTCTGTACCACCTTCAGTTGGAGCAATGTGCAATTCAGAAGCTTTCAATTCTTTAGCAGCACTATTCAAGTCAGATACATTAACGGCAGCATGTTTAGTTAAGTTATCACCAGCAGCTGTTTCCAAACGTTGTAAATATGTAGGGCTAGTAATTACCGTGCCTGCAGTATCTTTCGCTTCATGACCACTAATAGCAGAACCAATGTTATTAACAATCATTGTGCCACCAGTTGTTGCACCTGGTGTAGTACCAGTAGCTGGTGTTTCGAAGGATGCAATTACTTCATTAGCATTAACTGGTGTACCATTGCCATCAGCACTTGTATTCCAAGTTACTGCACCTGTAGTAGGATCTACAATTTTGTAAACCTTAGTACCATCAGCTTTAGTGTAAACTGCTGGAGTTACAGCATTTACAGTATACGTTTTTTGGCCTGTAGTAGCATCAGATTTTTCAGATACAGTTACGTTATCGCCAGCTTTTACAACGGAACTTAGACCAGTAATGACTTTCTTACCATCATTAGAGATATTGGAAAGATTAGAATTAGCTACACCTTTGATTTTTGCAAATGTATTTGTTTTTTCAACACTATTGCCATCAGTGTATGTCAATGTTACTTCATCATTTTTAGCATTGGCATCTTTATCTACTGCACCAACTTCATATGTACCAGGTGTGATGTGTAATTCATCACCCAAGTTAGCCACTTTATTCACAGTAGCATTACCACCAGGTGTAGTACTTGGAGTAGTGATAGTAATATGATCACCATCAGTCTTAATTGTGTTACCACCAAGTTCAACACTATTCAAACCTGTAAGGTCTTTTGCTAATTGAATATTCAAGGCAGTATTGCCAGTTGTAGTATCAGGAACAGATGTAACACCGATGTTGTTACCAGTAGCTAATTTATTTGCATCTGTAATGCCGCCTTTAACATCAACTTGTTTGTTGAGTTTAACAGCACCTACAGTACCCATATCGCCACCGAATTTGAGGCCATCGTCCATAGTTGCTACTTCACGTACGATGTTCTTGCCATCAGTATCCTTCAATGGATTACCTTGAGAATCTTTTGGTACGTATACGATACGTTCAGATTTATCGTTATTGTTAGCTTCTGGTTTAACGAGTGTTTGTGTGCCATGATCTGTAGAAATATCGATATTAGCACCAGGTGTACCAGGTGCACCAGGTGCACCAGGAGCACCTGCAGGACCTGTTAAGCCGATGTGACCTACGCCATCTTTACCAGAGATAGAAACAGCGTCTTTACCATCTTTACCGGAGATACCTACTTTACCATCGATACCATTTGTACCAGGAATGCCAGGGGCACCAGTAGCACCTTGAGGTCCAACGATAGTTACGCCATCCTGACCAGCTTGACCATCTTTGCCATTAACAACCACTTTATCCAAGTTTGTTAAATCTTTATCCAATGCATAGTTAATAGTTGTATTACCATTACCATCATTAGTTTGTTTAACAGTCATGTTACGACCAGCTTGGAAATCAACAGAGTTTTGATTCCCAATTTCTTGGCTAACATCACCAGCATGTTTACCTACTTCAGAACCTGCAGTTGTATTTTCTGCAGATGTTTTAGCAGTCCAAGTAGAAGCTGTTGTACCGCCAGTATTCAAAGCGGAGAAGTCGATAACTGCTTTAGTATCAGTTACTGCTTTACCATTGCCATCATTATATGTCAATGTAACTTTCTTAGTAGATGCATCATATTTATATACGTTTTCAGTACCACTTGCTACGCCGCCTTTAACTTCAGTAGAACCAGATTTCACTGCTGTTGGAGCAATGTGCAATTCAGAAGCTTTCAATTCTTTAGCAGCGCTATTCAAGTCAGATACATTAACGGCAGCATGTTTAGTTAAGTTATCACCAGCAGCTGTTTCCAAACGTTGTAAATATGTAGGGCTAGTAATTACCGTGCCTGCAGTATCTTTCGCTTCATGACCACTAATAGCAGAACCAATGTTATTAACAATCATTGTGCCACCAGTTGTTGCACCTGGTGTAGTACCATTAGCTGGTGTTTCGAAGGATGCAATCACTTCATTAGCATTAACTGGTGTACCATTGCCATCAGCACTTGTATTCCAAGTTACTGCACCTGTAGTAGGATCTACAATTTTGTAAACCTTAGTACCATCAGCTTTAGTGTAAACTGCTGGAGTTACAGCATTTACAGTATACGTTTTTTGGCCTGTAGTAGCATCAGATTTTTCAGATACAGTTACGTTATCGCCAGCTTTTACAACGGAACTTAGACCAGTAATGACTTTCTTACCATCATTAGAGATATTGGAAAGATTAGAATTAGCTACACCTTTGATTTTTGCAAATGTATTTGTTTTTTCAACACTATTGCCATCAGTGTATGTCAATGTTACTTCATCATTTAGCATTGGCATCTTTATCTACTGCACCAACTTCATATGTACCAGGTGTGATGTGTAATTCATCACCCAAGTTAGCCACTTTATTCACAGTAGCATTACCACCAGGTGTAGTACTTGGAGTAGTGATAGTAATATGATCACCATCAGTCTTAATTGTGTTACCACCAAGTTCAACACTATTCAAACCTGTAAGGTCTTTAGCTAATTGAACATTCAATGTTGCATTATTAGTAGTTGGGTCAATGCCAGATGTAACACCGATGTTGTTACCAGTAGCTAATTTATTTGTATCTGTAATGCCACCCTTAACATCAACTTGTTTGTTGAGTTTTACAGAGTTCACAGTACCCATATCGCCACCGAATTTGAGGCCATCGTCCATAGTTGCTACTTCACGTACGATGTTCTTGCCATCAGTATCCTTCAATGGATTACCTTGAGAATCTTTTGGTACGTATACGATACGTTCAGATTTATCGTTATTGTTAGCTTCTGGTTTAACGAGTGTTTGTGTGCCATGATCTGTAGAAATATCGATATTAGCACCAGGTGTACCAGGTGCACCAGGTGCACCAGGAGCACCTGCAGGACCTGTTAAGCCGATGTGACCTACGCCATCTTTACCAGAGATAGAAACAGCGTCTTTACCATCTTTACCGGAGATACCTACTTTACCATCGATACCATTTGTACCAGAAATGCCAGGGGCACCAGTAGCGCCTTGAGGACCAACGATAGTTACGCCATCTTTACCAGCAATACCATCTTTACCATTAACAACAACTTTATCCAAGTTTGTTAAATCTTTATCTAATGCATAGTTAATAGTTGTATTACCATTACCATCATTAGTTTGCTTAACAGTCATGTTACGACCAGCTTGGAAATCAACAGAGTTTTGATCTCCAATTACTTGGCTATCGTTACCAGCATGTTTACCTACTTCAGAACCTGCAGTTGTATTTTCCGCAGATGTTTTAGCAGTCCAAGTAGAAGCTGTTGTACCACCAGTATTCAAAGCGGAGAAGTCGATAACTGCTTTAGTATCAGTTACTGCTTTACCATTACCATCATTGTATGTCAATGTAACTTTCTTAGTAGATGCATCATATTTATATACGTTTTCAGTACCTGCTGTATTAAGTTCACCACCTTTAACTTCAGTGGAGTTAGCTTTTACCGCAGTTGGAGCAATATGAAGTTCATTAGCTCTCAATGCTTCAGCAGTATTATGAAGGTCAGATACATTAACTGCTGCATTCTTAACATTAGAGTTATCATCAGCTGCTGCTTTCAATTTATCCAAGTATGTAGCAGTTTGACCTGCAGGCATTGTTGGAGTTTGGTTTTTAATAGCAGAACCAATATTGTTAACAATCATGCCACCATCTTTTGTTGTTTGGCCAGTGGCTGCTTTAGGGTTTTCAAAAGAAGTGATGATATTGCCAGTATATTCTGCCGTTTCACCTTCTTTATGGAATTTACCGTCTTTATCTTTTGTTAATTTAGTACCATCTGGAGTCGTGTAAACAGCAGGAGTTACAGCATTTACAGTATAAACAGTGTGATTATCTGTAGAATCTGCAGATGTAGTTACAACTACATTGTCACCAGCTTTTACTTCGGTACGGTTTGCTTTTAATTGTTTTACGTTAACTGCATCAGTATTATTTTGACCTTCAGCAACATTAGTAATTGTATTACCACCATTATCTAAGCCAGTATTTGTCAACTTAACATCTGTAGTAGTAGCTGTTGTACCCGCTGCAGGTGTAGGAGCCTTAATTGTAATACCACCATTATTAACTGTAGTATCACCAACAGTTAAGGAACCAGCATTAGTAAGATCAACATCTTTATTCAAAGAGTATGTATACGTTTGGTTGCCAGTTAATGCATTAGAAGCATCTTTTTCAAGTTCTTGGTTAACAATGAGGTTTTTACCAGCAGCATAGTTAACTGTATTACCAGGTTTTACTACAGTTGCTGTAGCAGATCCATCAAGTTTACCACCGTTTGCTTTAGCATTGGCTTTCCAACCGGAATTATTGATTGTATCAACTACAGTTTAACAGTGGCAATACCATCTTGACCTGGAACACCAGGTTTACCATCAGTTACTGTTGGAGTTGTACCAAGATTAACATCAAATGTTACTTTACCATCAGCACCAACACTTGCAGTTGTGTAATTACCACCTGTGAAGTTCAAGCCTTTATCAAGTTTAACTGTTTGATCAGCAGTTGTAGTAGTACCATTAGTTGCTTTATAAGTTAATGGAATTTGTTTAGCTGCTTTATTACCATCGAATGTAACAGCATAAGATGTATTATGGTTATTGTCATCTTTTGTTGGTGTTACAGAGATAGGATTATTGGAATCAGCTGTATAAGAACCATCAGCTTTTGTAGTACCACCATTGTTTACTGTTACTGCTTCTCGAGCTGCGTCTTTAACAGCGTTACGGGATACGGATACTTCATATGTTGCATCAGCGGCACCAAATGTATCACCAGATTTTGGTCCTACCTCTGCAATATTTTTATCACCAGTAGCATCAGCTGCTTTTTGTACTTTTTCAGTAGAAGAAGTACCGCCTGTAGGCAAACCAGACAAGTCGATCTTAGCAACTACATCTTGTCCGTTAGCTTTAACAGTTTCACCTTTACCATTTACATATGTCATAGTAACAGTCTTATCAGCTGCTACTGTGTATGTACCTGGTTTGATATGTGTATCTGTATCGCTCGCAATTTTCTTAACATCGCCAATATTAGCAGCATTGGAATCCGTGTCACCACCAGATTTAAGATTAGTAATGTTATTACCACCAACATCGACATTGCCACCAGTAATGCTTACTGCAGGTGTATTACCTGTGCCGCCTGGGTTGCTGTTAAGAGTGATAGAGGAGTTACCATTAGATACGGAGTTGATGTCTTTCAACGCTTTTGCTAAACCAACATTAATAACTGTATCACCATTATTTTGGCTGATATTAGTTCTGATGTTAGCTGTATTGTATTCATCAGCAAATGCCTTACCAGAAGATACAGCACCAGAACCTTGAACTGTTACTTTAGATCCAAGTTTGTTAGTTTTTTCATTACCTTCGTTCGCATCGAACCTTAAACCTTTATCGATGATTGCATCAGATGTATTTTTAAGATCAGATACATTAACTACTGCATTCTTAACGGTAGAGTTATTATCGGCTGCTGCTTTTAATTTATCTAAGTATGTTGCTCCAGTTTGGTTTTTAATAGCAGAACCAACATTGTTAACAATCATACCACCATCTTTTGTTGTTTGACCAGTTGCTGCTTTAGGGTTTTCGAAAGAAGTGATGATATCGCCAGTATATTCTGTCGATTCACCTTCTTTATGGAATTTACCATCTTTATCTTTTGTTAATTTAGTACCGTCTGGAGTTGTGTAAACTGCTGGAGTTACAGCGTTTACAGTGTAAATAGTGTGATTATCTGTTGCATCTGCAGCTGAAGTTACAACTACATTGTCACCAGCTTTTACTTCTGTACGGTTTGCTTTTAATTGTTTTACGTTAACTGCATCAGTATTATTCGTACCTTCAGCAACATTAGTAATTTTGTTACCGCCATTATCTAAGCCAGTATTTGTCAACTTAACATCAGTTGTAGTTGTACCAGGAGTTGTAGGAGCCTTAATTGTAATACCACCATTATTAACTGTAGTACCACCAACCTTTAAGGAACCAGTATTAGACAAATCAACGTCTTTGTTCAAATTGTACTTAACAACGCCATCATTACCGATTTCTGCTGTTGTATTTGTACCATTTGTAAAGTCTAAACCTTTTTCTAATGTAACAGTTTTAGCACCATTGCCATTAGCTTTGTATGTCAACGGAATTTGTTTAGCTGCTTTATTACCATCGAATGTAACAGCATAAGATGTGTTGTGGTTAGTATCATCTTTAGTTGGTGTTACAGAGATAGGATTGTTTGAATCAGCTGTATAAGAACCATCAGCTTTTGTAGTACCACCATTGTTTACTGTTACAGCTTCACGAGCTGCGTCTTTAACGGCATTACGGGATACGGATACTTCGTATTTAGCACCTACATCACCAGTATTTTTATTATCGGCTACAGAAATGTCAGCAATGTTTGTATCGTTTGTTGCAGCGGCCTTTTTAACTACGCTTTCAGTGGAAGTTGCACCGCCTGCTGCAGCATCGATTTCAAAGTATGTTTTACCAGCTGCATCTGTTTTTTGATCTACTTTAACTGCAGAACCAGTTTTAGCTTTCACCAAGCCATTGTAATCAAATTTAACATTTACGTTAGCATCTTTACCGTTTGCATCGTTTTCAGACACAGTTGTAACACGGTTGTTGTCGCCTTTAATGTTCAATTGACCGTTGTACGCAAGGAAATCTGCGGCAACTTTGTTTGTGCCGATTGTAGCTGTATTAGTATCAGCACCAACACGAACGCCAACGTTTCAATTGTGCTACGTTAACTGCATCAGTATCTTGGTTACCAGCTGCTACGTTGATGATTTGACGTTTTTGTGTATCGTTACCAACGGAAACGGCACCAATTTGTGCACCTGCATCCCATTGATCTAATGCATTAACCTTAGCTTTATATGCACGATTACGAACTACTGTGCCATCTACATATTTACTATTCCAGCCAATATTTTCATTAGAATTCGTTGTACGACTCAACAGGGAACCAGAACCAAGTGCTACACCGCCTTGTACCCCAGAAACTTGTGCAGTAGCACCAATCGCTGTGGCATCATACGCACCAGTACCAGTTACAGTAGCACCAAAGCCGATAGCTTGCGAACGAATATTCTCATTACCAGATACATGAGCGCCAGAACCCATAGCGATACTTTCACGGGACTCAACATAAGAACCATGACCTGCTACGAAGCCATCGGATGCATCTGCATGAGAACCGGAACCTAATACTACGGAATAATGAGCATTACCAACAGTTTTTGCATCTGGACCAACAACAACAGCACGATCAGATTCATCACTAACAGTAGCGCCATTACCAATAGCAATACCAGAACCCGCATCATAATAATTACCCGCTACGGCACCACCCGCAGGGGCTGAGGCTGAATTAACAGTAATTGTTTCCGTATCATAACCTGCTGGACTCGGAGTACCATGGGAACCAGAGAATTCATAATTAGAAGTAGCTTTTTGTGCACTAGCTTTTGCAGTGTAGCCAATAGCTACTGATTTTTGAGCTTCTGCATTAGAACCAGCACCAAATGCAGCGCCACGATTTGCAGCATTAGCTCTAACACCTACTGCGGTACCATATTCAGCAGCAGCAACCTTAAATCCACCAGCTGCACCACCAATGGCAAGGGCATAGTCACCAGTTGCTTCTGCACGTGCACCGATAGCAATAGCATCTGTTTTAGTTGCCTTTGTTTCAGTACCAATAGCAATAGCTTCTACATTACCTGCCACGTTATTACGACCAATCGCAATTGTGGAGCTAACACCACGACGTGGATCCGTTTTACTAGGATCGCTAATATTGTTTTCATCATATGGGAGTGCATCAAATTGTGCATCAGTTAACCCATATGCAACATCAGATGTGTTGTCCGTACCAATAGAAATAGCACTATAAGTACGAGAATTATTATTATGACCAATAGCTATAGCATCAAAGGAATGAGCCTTACTCGATTTACCCATTGCAATGGAATTTGTACCATCAGCTTTTGTGTATTCACCAATTGCAATAGCACTATTATTTAAAGCTTTTGCTAATGTACCAACTGCTACCGCACGATACCCTGTTGTTTGAGCTTGACGACCAATCGCTTGGGAGTCCTCACCCTCGCCTTGAGCGCCGGAGCCAATTGCCGTAGCATATTGCTTTGTAGCCTTAGCTTGAAAACCAAATGCAGCCGCATATTTGTCTTCTGTATGAGTACCAGAACCAACAGCAGTACTGTGAGCAGCATTAGCCTCTGTTTGGTTACCAATAGCTACTGCGGCTTGCTCACCTTTTGTCTTAGCTTGGCGACCTAAAGCAATGGCCGCTTCACCATTAGCAGTGGATTGATCACCAATTGCGATAGAAAAATTAGTATTAGCATGCGCTGAGTTAGCCCAACCACTACCAATTGCAATAGAGGCATCAGCGCTTGATTCCCCACCACCACTAACATTATTAGCTGCGTCTACATGACTAGGCAATATACCACCCGTCGCCACTAATGCTGCAAATACGCTAGCAAGGACTTTTTTCTTACCACTGTTATTCTTCGCAACTTCAGATACTACAACGTAGCATTCTTTTGTTTTGCTCCAAACAACTTTAAAAATCTTATTCATAGAATCTATGAACCCCCTTTGAAAAAGACACAATTATAATCCTTATTATTACAATGTTGTTCGATGAGATTTTCCATGTTTGTGAAAGCCTCAAATTCGAGGCGCAACACATGTTTCATTTATTTCTCATCTTGCGTCATATCTAAGATAACAAATATAAATGCTCTTGTAAATGGTTTTTTTCATTTTTTTCCCTCATATTTTTTTATTATTTTATATTTATTTATAAATATTTTTATATTTTAACTCATTTTTTTATTGAATTTATGGGTATTTTTCTCTATATCATCATTATTTACTTCTATAGAATTCGATTTACTACAACATTTATCGATATTTGCATTAGTTTTACTTATAAACTATTGCCATATCATTTTAATAACTTTTTACATACATAGATATGACATCAATCTGCATAAAATAAGGATTTCTATTTTTTTAGTATTATTTTTTTATTGACAGTACAAATTAAGAATTCTAAATTATATAAAAACGGAAAAAAATCTCCTCATCTAGAATAATTGGTATTAATAATGAACTTTTTTTCATAATTGTATATAACAAAATCGACTCTATGCTATACTAAACACATATATATCATGATGTAGGGGAGGTTTATCATGGGGAATATAAACGGTGATCTCCGAGAAACGCTGGAAGATTTAAAGGAATCGTATAATACGGTTATCTATGTATCGAAGGCATTTCCCAATACCAATATTAATTCACTGCAAGCCCGTGGCCGGTTATACGGGCTTTCACCAGCACCACTTAAGGGGGCGGCGCGCGTGTTGGAACTGGGTTCATCGTGTGGGGGCAATATCATCCCGCAGGCGCTGTACTATCCAGAGACTACTTTCACAGGCATCGATTTATCGGGCGTACAGATTGAGCACGGCAAGGCATTAATCGAATCCATGGGTCTCACGAATATTACGTTGCTAGAGAAAAATATCATGGACATCAACGACGATTTTGGCACCTTTGATTACATCATCGTCCACGGCATTTGGTCATGGGTACCAGATATGGTGAAGGACAAAATTCTCAGCATTTGTAATCGCAATCTATCGGAAGAGGGCATTGCCTTTGTTTCGTACAACACCTATCCTGGCTGGAAGCGCCTAGAACAGTTACGGGAAATTATGCTTTACTCAGAAACAGGTGCTCCCAGTGATACACTACTAGACCGTACGGTGTACACTAAGAATGTATTACAACAGATTCAAGGACTCATAAAAAAAGAGCCCTCATACAAATCAAAAGGGCGCCTATAAGATTAAGGACATAGACCATGTTCTAAAGGCTGACAACTATTATGTAGGTCATGAATACTTAGAGTCCATTAATGATCCTGTGTACGTATCAGATTTTATCAAGCGCGCCCAAGCTCAAGGTTGCGCCTATATAGGGGATGAAAATTTACAGAGTTCATTTATCAGTTGGTTATACGCGGACATACAAGAGGGCATTAGGATGCTCGCGCAAGATGATTATATAGCGAAAGAGCAGTACTACGATTATGTGTATGATACACAATTTCGCATGGCGCTCCTAACGAAAGGGTGTAACGAGAATCGAATCACTCGAAATGAAAAGGTGCTCGCCAGCACATTCGATAGTCTATATTTCCTAACGTCCTTACAAGATGTGCCTAATATCTTACCGGATATGAATAATGTATTATATACGGCCATCGAGGAACTACGAAACAAACAACTGCCATTCACGGTGACGGATATACTAGATTACGTGAAAGCAGAGCATCCTAGTTATACGATTGATACAACTCAACTCTACACCCGCCTATTAGCACTCATTGTCATCGGTCATTTAAATGCTTACGGCGAGCGTTGTGAACATACACCATTTACAGACAACAAGTCGTATATACCAGAACCATTTATCAAATATGTTTCAGCCCTTATTGAAGATGGTGGCAAGCAGTATATAACGCTGGCCAATATGTACAATCAACTTGATAGTTATATTGATAACGGCGTCCTATATACGATGCGGTTGTTACAAAAGCCAACAACGCGAGCGACTGTACTAAAGCATCTTGACCAAAACATGGTCATCACACGGACCAACGACGAGGGACAGCCCTATCGCATTTCTTCAAGTCAGTACTTGGAGGATGTCTTATCACGCCTACAACTATTAGGTTTCTTCAGAAATACATAGGTATAACTTACAAGTCTTAAGATTCTTTAGAAACGCAAAAGTATAATTATCTGTCTTATGAAAGGTATACACATGAGCAAAAAAACGATTCACAAGCCAAATACAAAGCAAACTAAAATACCTAAAAAAGGTGAGTCTCCAAAGAAATCAAACACCATACAGCCACCTATTAATGAGGTGGTGCAAGAGAAAATTGAGGAATTGAAAGAGTCGTATGACAATTTCCTCTATGTGTCTAAGGCGTTTTCCAACACCAACATCAATTCACTACAAGCCCGCGGCCGGTTATATGGGCTTTCACCAGCGCCACTCAAGGGGGCGCGCGTATTAGAGCTAGGTTCGTCATGCGGGGGCAACATCATCCCACAAGCGCTGTACTATCCAGAGACTACTTTCACGGGCATCGATTTATCGGGCGTGCAGATTGAGCACGGCAAAGAATTAATCGAATCCATGGGTCTCACGAATATTACGTTACTAGAGAAAAATATCATGGACATCGACGACGATTTCGGCACCTTTGATTACATCATCGTGCACGGCATTTGGTCATGGGTACCGGACATGGTGAAAGACAAAATTCTCAGCATTTGTAATCGCAATCTATCGGATCGGGGTATTGCGTATGTGTCATATAATACGTATCCGGGGTGGAAACGGTTAGAACAATTACGGGATATTATGCTCTATTCGGAAAAACATGCGCCAACAACGTCCCTACAGGATCGTACGGCGTATACGAAACAGGTGTTGCAGCTCATTCAGGAAACAATGAAGTTGGATGAACGATCTCGCATGAAATCGAGTTACAAGATTCCTAATATTGATCGTGTCCTTAAAGCCAATGATTATTACGTGGGCCATGAGTATTTAGAGTCCATTAACGATCCGGTGTATGTATCGGAGTTTGTGAAACGGGCTGAATCTCAAGGTTGTGCCTATGTGGGCGATGAATGTATGCAGCGCTCCTTTATTACGTGGTTACCGGATGCGACTGTAACGAATATTAAAAAGTTAGCCCAAGATAACCGCGTGGATAAGGAACAGTACTTTGATTACGTGTATGATACACAGTTCCGCATGGCGTTGTTAACGAAACAATCCAACGCGGACAAGATTACGCAAAACGAAACGGTAACGAAGGACATATTGGATGGACTCTATTTCCTCATCACCTTAGATACGGATATGGGTGTTCCACCGGAATGGACGGATACGGTACACATCGCTATTAAGGAAATGATGGATACGCGATTACCATTCTCTGTACAAGATGTGGTCGACCATATTGAACATCAGTATCCGGGCTATGACATCGATATGGATAAGCTTTATACGCGCTTGTTCTTACTGGCCGTTATCGGACAACTCTATACCTTTGGTGAACGCTATGAACACCTACCATTCAAGGAAAATGAAACCTACATTCCTCAGCGGTTCATCGACTATATTGCAACCCTAATCGAAAAGGATGGCAATCAGTATATGACGACATCAAACATGTATAATCAAATCGACTATGACGTGGACCATGGCGTGTTATACATTATGCGCCTCTTAACAACGCCAACTACAAAAGAAAAACTCATAGAAGATCTAGATGTGAATGTGACCGTCGAACGGACAACGAAGGATGGTCAACAGTACCGCGTTCCATCGGAACAATATTTAGATGAAGTATTGCGTCATTTACGAGTATTGGGGTTCTTTAGAAAAAAATAACATACACACAACCAAAAGCGGATAGTGAATCCTAGGACTCACTATCCGCTTTGTTATATATCTTATATTATACTATTATTGTAATTTAGCAAGAATCATGTCGATTTTACGTTGCATATCTTCATTTTGTTGGCGAAGTGTATCGATTTCACTAGCCTGTTTAAAAATTACAGCATCCTTTTCTTGGTCTTTGGCCAACAAGGCTTGCATTTCATCTTGCATTACATAGATGGAGCTAATTGGACCACCTTTATAGCGATCTGGAATAGCTTTCTTTTCAGGGCTATAGCCAAATTTATGGGTTACACCAGCGTTGACCATGTTGTCATGGCTATCGAGGGATACACCGATGTTGAACATCGTATTTTCATTGGTGTAATGCGCCATACCGAGTGCCACAGCGGTTTGGGATTTGTAATTACCCACACCGGCCATGATTTGTGTTGGTTCCAATGGATCATATTGAATAGGTTTCAATGCTGCCAATGCAGCTGCATTAGCGCCCGCTTTGCTTGCGTATTGTCTTGCCGCATTATCTGCTAGACCCGCAAGTCCACGAAGTGCTTGATCCACTTGTTGTTTATTCACCGCATCGGTTGGTTTTTCTGCAGGGCCCACACCGGTAATGCGATGACCGCCCATATCCAAATTAGAATTAATGGACACATTGGCTGGGGTATTGCCATTTTGACTGTTGAAAGTCATCGTTGGCGCTCCAGTACCACTACCAGTGATAGATGATATACCTGACAAGATGCCGTTTTTATCAAGAGTCATACCACCAACAGTCACTTTATCAAAGGATACATTCTTAGCAGTACCAATCGTAATCGCATGACCTGTATTCGTAATAGCAATATTATCCCCATTGATGAAGTTAACCGTATCACCACCAACTACTGCTGTAGTATCTTTACCATTGGTTTGGACGTTCCAAGATGCCGCAGATTTAGCCAAATCTTGAATATGCGTATTCCCCGCAGCAGACAAGTTGGACAAGTCTTTATCAGCAGATTTTTCAGCTGCTGTCACAGCTGCTGTCAATTTAGCGGTTGGTGTAATGGTTACATCATCACCACTAGCAGAAGTTGTAATCAAGGCATCGGTTCCAGTTTGCCCCTTAATATTGAATTGAATGCCACCAGTTGTATTTAGTGTCTTTGCTGTTGTTGTAGAACCGGAATCATCACCAAGGGTAATCGTATTATTGCCCAATGCTTTGGTTGCATCGGAAGCTGCCTTCACAGCCTCATCCATTTGTTTCTTATTAACAGCAGCATCATCGGTAGTTGCTTTACCAACGTTCTTAATTTGTGTATTACCAGCATCGATACCGGAGCCATTCAACTTAACAATGTTAGTACCATCAGTAGCAGTGACACCAGTTGGTGCTACTGTCGTTGTGTTTGTACCGTCAGTAGTGGATAAACCACCTTTAGTCATAGCAGTTGTGTTACCCGTGCCATCTGTAATAGTAGAGGAAGCACCTGTTACGGTTTGTGTATTGCCAGATCCATCTTTGAACGTAGCAGATGTCAAACCTGTTAAATCTTTAGATAATTTAACATTTAATGTACCTGCTCCATCAGATATAACCCCAATATTATTATCTGAAAGTTTATTAGTATCGGTTACGCCACCTTTGATAGACAATACTTCACCATGTTTACGAACAGAATTACTACCTGTATCCCCAGCAAATTCATGAGTTGCATCCGCAGTAGCTTTAGTAATAGCGTCATCCATTTGACCTTTGTTTACCGCGGAATCGGCAGAAGTACCGGCAGCAATATGCTTAATTTCTGTATTACCAGCATCGATACCAGATCCCTCTACCTTAACAGTATGAGAACCATCAGTGGCAGTAATACCTGTTGGTGCTACGGTTGTTGTATTCGTACCGTCAGTAGTGGATAGACCGCCATTTGTAAGACCTGTTGTATGACCATTGCCATCGGTTGCACTTACTCCCGTATTCGTTAAGGATGTAGTGTTACCATTGCCATCAGTTGCATCGACGCCGCCTTTAGTTAAAGATGTCGTTTGACCGCTAGCATCTTTAGCTGTTACACCATCTTTTGTAGTAACAGTGGATACACCATTGTTATCCTTAATTTCAGATTTCGTTGGAGCCAATGTTTGGGTATTACCAGATGTATCTGCAATCGTAGTAGAACCACCAGTCACAGTAGTTGTATTACCGGCTGTATCTGTAAATGTTGCAGATGTTAAACCTGTTAACGCTTTCGCAAGTTTAATATTCAAAGCACCATTTGTAGCATCACCAATTACCGCGATATTGCCCGATGTTAAATCTGCATCAGTAGTAGTTGCACCACCTTTAATCGTGAGTTTTTCACCATGTTTACGACTTACAACAGTAGCATCATCACCACCAAATTCGTGGGTTGCATCCGCAGTAGCTTTAGTAATGGCATCATCCATTTGTTTCTTATTAACAGCAGCATCATCGGTAGTTGCTTTACCAACGTTCTTAATTTCTGTATTACCAGCATCAATACCAGAACCATTTAATTTAACAGTGTTGGTACCATCAGTGGCAGTAATACCTGTTGGCGCTACGGTTGTTGTGTTCGTACCATCAGTAGTGGATAAGCCGCCGTTTGTAAGACCTGTTGTATGGCCATTACCATCAGTTGCACTTACTCCCGTATTCGTTAAGGATGTAGTGTTACCATTGCCATCAGTTGCATCGACGCCACCTTTAGTTAAAGATGTCGTTTGACCACTGGCATCTTTAGCTGTTACACCATCTTTTGTAGTAACAGTGGATACACCATTAGTATCCTTAATTTCAGATTTCGTTGGTGCCAATGTTTGGGTATTACCAGCTGTATCTGCAATCGTAGTAGAACCACCTGTCACCATAGTGGTATTACCGGATGCATCTTTGAACGTAGCAGATGTTAAACCGCTCAATACCTTCGCAAGGCGAATATTCAATGTGCCCGCCCCATCAGATACGACACCGATGTTGCCTGTTGTCAAATCAGCTGGTGTTGTTACGCCACCTTTGATGGATAATACTTCACCATGTTTACGTACAGATGTGGTACCTGTATCACCATCAAATTTATGTTCAGCGTCAGCTAATGCTTGTGCTGTATTCGCATTGGATTTAGTAATTGCATCGTTAATAGCAGTCGCTACGTTTTGTGTTGTAGCTACGCCATTTTTACCAGCTGTAGTGCCTTGTGTAGAACCATTAGCGCCGATTTTACCTGTTGTATCATCAAGGACGAGTTTACCTTCATCTACATTTACAGTATATGTTTTCACACCGCCAGTTGTATTATCGGATACTGTAGCAAGGCCTGTGCCTGTTACATTAACAGCGTCTTGTGCGGATGTGACTGCCAAGTCTTTGATGACTGTTTTACCAGCAGATGAAATATTAGACAAATCCTTGTCAGCAGATTTTTCTGCCGCTGTCACCGCAGCTGTCAATTTAGCGGTTGGAGCAATCGTTACATTATCGCCTGTAGCAGATGTAGTGATTAACGCATTAGCGCCTGTATCACCTTTGATGTTGAATGTAATAGCATTTGTGCTAAGTTTCTTCGCTGTTGTAGAACCAGCATCACTGCCAAGAGCAATGGTATTATTACCCAATGCTGTGGTTGCATCAGTAGCTGATTTTACAGCATCATCCATTTGTTTCTTGTTAACCGCAGCATCATCGGTCGTTGCTTTGCCAACGTTTGATTTGTGTATTGCCAGCATCGATACCAGAACCATTCAACTTAACAGTATTAGTACCATCAGTGGCAGTGACACCAGCCGGTGCTACTGTCGTTGTATTTGTACCATCAGTAGTGGATAGACCACCTTTAGTCATAGTGGTCGTGTTACCCGCGCCATCCGCGATAGTAGAGGAAGCACCTGTTACGGTTTGTGTATTACCGGATCCATCTGTAAATGTAGCAGATGTTAAACCTGTTAAGGCTTTTGCCATCTTGATATTTAATGTACCAGATGCTGTATCACCTACGACTGCGATATTACCAGATGTAAGGTCTGTAGCAGTTGTGGATGCGCCACCTTTAATGTTGAGTTGTTCACCATGTTTACGGCTAATTATGGTAGCATCATCGCCAGCAAAATTGTGTTTTGCATCAGCTAAGGCTTGTGCATTGTTTGCATTTGCTTTAGTTACAGCATCGTTAATAGCAGTCGCTACATTTTGGGTTGTAGCTACGCCATTTTTACCAGCTGTACTACCTTGTGTAGCACCGTTAGCACCGATTTTACCGGTTGTATCATCAAGAACAAGTTTACCTTCGTCTACATTCACAGTGTATGTTTTCACACCGCCAGTTGTATTGTCAGACACTGTAGCAAGGCCTGTACCTGTAACAGTTACAGCATCTTGTGCGGCTGCTTTAGCTACGTTCTTAACAGCATTTTCAGATACGGCTACTTCATAGGTTTCACCCTTAGCAGTACCCGTTTGACCTGTTACAGTGGCTAAGTTAGTATCGCCAGTTAACGCCTTAGCAATTACCTTTCAGTAGATGTAGCTGCTGTTTGTGCATTAGCGATGGCTGTTTCCATTTGGCCTTTGCTAACAGCGGAATCGGCAGCTGTACCATCGGCAATACCTTTTACTTCTTTACCGCCCGCATTGATGCCATCTGTTTTATCAAGAACAATACCACCAACAGTCACTTTATCGAAGGATACATTCTTAGCGGTACCAATTGTAATAGCACGACCTGCATTTGTAATAGCAATGTTATCGCCATTGATGAAGTTGACACTTTCACCACCAGATACAGCAGTGGTACCACCGCCATTTGTTTCTACATTCCAAGAAGCAGCCGTTTTAGCAAGATTCTTAATGTAGGTATCACCGGCAGCAGACAAGTTGGACAAGTCTTTATCAGCAGATTTTTCTGCCGCTGTCACAGCAGCACTCAACTTAGCCGTTGGAGCGATGGTGACATCATCACCTGTGGCAGATGTTGTAATGAGTGCATTTGCACCAGTTTCACCTTTAATGTTGAACTTAATGCCACCAGTTGTGCTTAATTTCTTAGCAGTAGTTGTACCAGATTCACTTCCTAGCGAAACAGTATTATCACCCAATGCTTTAGTTGCATCCGAAGCGGCTTTTACAGCATCATCCATTTGTTTCTTGTTCACAGCAGCATCATCGGTAGTACCATTAGCAACATTCTTAATTTCTTTATTACCGGCACTAATACCACTAGTAGTTACAGAAATTGGTGTTGTGCCTGTACCAGCAGGAGTTACCGTTATACCTGTAGGTGCTGTTGTAGTTATGTTACCTGCTGCATCAGTAGTTGTGACCCCACCTTTAGATACAACAGTAGAATTATCAGCTGCATCAGAAATCGTAGAGGAACCGCCTGTTACGGTTTGTGTATTGCCAGATCCATCTGTAAATGTGGCAGATGTTAAACCTGTTAAGGCTTTTGCCATCTTGATATTTAATGTACCAGTTGTTGTGTCACCTACCACTGCGATATTACCAGATGTAAGGTCTGTAGCAGTTGTGGATGCGCCACCTTTAATGTTTAGTTGTTCACCATGTTTACGGCTAATTACGGTAGCATCATCACCAGCAAAATTGTGTTTTGCGTCAGCTAAAGCTTGTGCATTGTTTGCATTTGCTTTAGTTACAGCATCGTTAATAGCAGTTGCTACGTTTTGTGTTGTAGCAATACCATTTTTACCAGCTGTACTACCTTGTGTAGCACCGTTAGCACCGATTTTACCTGTTGTGTCATCAAGAACAAGTTTGCCTTCTTCTACATTAACCGTATATGTTTTAACACCAGCTGCTGTATTGTCAGATACCGTAGCAAGGCCTGTACCTGTTACAGTTACAGCGTCTTGCGCTGCTGCTTTAGCTACGTTCTTAACAGCATTTTCAGATACGGCTACTTCATAGGTTTCACCTTTAGCTATACCTGTTTGGCCTGTTACAGTGGCTAAGTTAGTATCACCTGTTAATGCCTTAGCAATTACCTTTCAGTGGATGTAGCTGCTGTTTGTGCATTAGCAATAGCAGTTTCCATTTGACCTTTGCTAACAGCAGAATCAGCAGCAGTGCCATCAGCAATACCTTTAATTTCTTTACCGCCCGCATTGATACCAGCCGTTGTCATGGAAATAGCAGAAGCACCAGCACCACTTGGTGTAATGGTTACGCCATCACTATTAATAACAGTAGAATTGCCACCAGCAGTAGTGAATGTAGCAGATGTTAAACCGCTCAATACTTTTGCAAGTTGTACATTTAATGTACCGGCCCCATCGGATACGACACCGATGTTACCTGTTGTCAAACTAGCAGCATTTGTTACGCCGCCTTTAATGGATAATACTTCACCGTGTTTACGAACGGATGTAGTACCTGTATCACCAGCAAATTTATGTTCTGCATCAGCTAAAGCTTGTGTTGTGCTTGCTTTTGCTTTAGTCACAGCATCGTTAATAGCAGTCGCTACGTTTTGTGTTGTAGCTACGCCATTAGAACCAGTCGCACCAGATGCACCTGTTGTACCAGCAGCACCGACTTGACCGTTAGCAGCTACCACCAAATTACCGGTATTCACATCAACCGTATATGTTTTAACGCCGCCTACTGTATTATCTGATACCGTAGCAAGGCTAGTACCGGCTACTTTCACAGCATCTTGCGCAGCCCCTTTAGCTAAATCTTTAATAACAGTTTTACCACTTGTAGAAATATTGGATAAATTTTTATCTGCTGCATTTTCAGCAGCCGTAACAGCGGCAGTCAATTTATTCGTTGGTGCAATGGTTACATCATCGCCACTAGCAGATGTGGAAATCAACGCATTGGTGCCGGTTTGGCCCTTAATGTTAAATTTAACATCCCCAGAGGCCAATTTTTTAGCCGTTGTGGATCCTGTGGAGCCACCAAGAGCAATCGTACGATTGACAGCTGTTGACGAATCCGTAATCGATTGTTGCGTTGTCGTATTTAAGTCATAAGATACTTGACCATTCGCACCTACCGTGACCACCGTAGTTGTACCATTTTTAAAATTAAGACCATCGGATACCTTAACCGTATTAGCCGTACCGCCATTCGCCTTATAGCTAATGGTTTGAGCTGCATTCGCTTTATTAATCGCTTGCGCTACATCATTGGCGTCCGCCATGCCTGCGCTAGCACTAGCCGTACCATCCGTAACGGTAATAGCTTGCTTTTTACCAGAAATGGTGAGCGTCTGATCCTTGCCCTTTGTCGTAATATACGTGCTATCACCGACTACGTTTAATGCACCAATTGTCAAATTAACGTCGCCACTTGTGCCGCCCTCAGCTGTGAAAGCAAGGTTCATGCTCTTAAGTTGTGCTACGTTGACCGCATCAGTGTCTTTGTCCCCAGCAGCAAGGCCCGTCAATTGACGTGTATTAGTACCATCGCCAATGGAAACAGCGGCCCAAGTGCTTGTCATCGCATTGCTAAGTCTAGGTGTATAGATATTAGACCGCCCTGTATTCGGATTATAGCCAGCACCGGCCACTGTATTCGCTATGGAACCAGAGCCCAATGCTACACCACCTTCTACAGTAGCTTGTGTATTCGCACCCAGTGCTAATGAGTTCTTTTCAACCGCCTTTGCTGTATTGCCGTAAGCGGCAGCATTTTCACCACTAGCCACAGATTTCATACCAGTCGTGATAGCTTTAAGACCAGATGCGGCACTTTCTTGACCTATTGAAATAGAACCTTCCTTAGTAGCCTCTGCTTTTAAACCTATCGCTACGGCACCTGTATCAGTGGCCTTAGTATGTGCACCTAGTGCAGTTGCAGAAGAACCAGTCGCTTGTGAGCTTAGCCCCAATGCAACGGAGTTAATTTGGTTAGATACTGTATCTTGGCCAATGGCAATGGAATCACTATTACTAGCATTAGCATTTTTACCAATTGCTAATGCATCACTACCACTAGCTTGACTGGATGTGCCTAATGCAACTGTGTCACCAGCAATGGCCTTAGCATTATAACCAATAGCCGTTGCCTTAGCCGCGCTAGCCTCTGTTTTTTCAGTATTATTATCAAAATTATTTCCGTTACCACCACCAATGGCAATGGCATTCTCAGCAGCAGCTCTTGCACTACGACCTAATGCTGTTGCATTTCCACCTGTTGCGACAGCTCTTAAACCAATAGCTGTATCGCCCCATTTTTGATAATTAGTAATATCAGCTTTTGTATCAGTATATGGATTGGAGTTAATACTGATTCCAGATCCATATACATCTGCACCAGCTAAGGCTTGCCAACCTAATGATACAGAACCTTGTCCATAGCCACGAGCACTAACCCCCATAACAGTAGCACCCATCTTAGGTGCTCTCGTTTGTTCACCTATAGCTACTGCATGATCCGACATAGCCGATGTTTGATAACCAATAGCAATACCATAATCACCAGTAACATTGGTTTCCTTCCCCATCGAAATCCCATAGGATCTACTATTTCCTGCACCAATACCAATTGTAATTGTATCTAGACCTTCTGACTTTGATGAAAGGCCAATGGCAATAGAAGGTGCCACTCTGGCTTTATTTGTAGCCGGGTCTATTGCCGAAGCACCTAAAGCCTGTGCACCAGGGCCAATCGCGACCCCACCAGGTGTCGTTGCACCCCACACATTATTGCTTGAAGAGGTACCTCCTGCCGCCATTACATGAGTCCCTATTGTTGACATCGCTAGCCCTGCTAGAATACTAGCCACCACAATCTTCTTTTTCCCCGTCGTATTCTTCGCCATTTCCGATACAACGACATAACATTGTTTAGATTTAGACCAAATTACTTTAAATATCTTATTCACAGTCCACGTATCTCCTCATACTAACTATATATCATTTATTATTGATAACTCATTCATTTATAAAAGTAGACAATAATAGTCTAGTTTTATGCATACATGTATAAAAAAAGTATCATATAGCATTCATATTTTCAATATATTAGATATAGTTTTATGAAAATATTATGAAATTTTAAGCGACTGTAACTGATTTGTTATATTAATTTTATTTATACGACAAATAGCGGCTAGTACATCAGATGAGATATACTAGCCGCTACATAGTTACGGGTTTTATACTATATTTTTATCAATCTTATATATTGTATTATTTTATATACATTATGTAATCAACTATTTTTTATTAACACGAACACGTTCAATCGTTGGTTCCCCTTGATGATTTTTTGCCACTGTATCAACACGGAATAGAGCCATTTCAGGGCTGAATTCTGTTACGAGTTGTTCGTTTACTTGTACGCCATTTTGAAGGGCACGGTAAACGATTTGAGCAAATTCGTAGCGTGTTAATAAACGATCACCACCAAATGTGCCATCTGGGTATCCTTCTACTAGGCCACGGCGAGACAAATCGCTAACAGCCTCATACGCCCAGTGATTGCTTGGCACATCTGGGAATAGGGTAGTGCGGTCAGCTTTCATATTAGTACCAGCTACACCATTTAAAAGGGTTGTCAATTTTTGGATTTGTGCATTTTGAAGAGCTACGGTTTTCTTGAGTTCTAACACTTCTTTACCGATAGCTACACGAGAACGAGATACATTGCTATGAGCACCGACTTTCACAGAAAGGCCAGCATTCACAACAGTTTCCCCATTACCCAATGTAGAACCTACGCTCAATTGAACGTCCTCGTTAGGACGATAGAATGCACCGAGTGCAGCAGCATTGCCATTGTGGTAATGACCATAGCCGGCGGCAAAATCCCATTTAGCATCAGGGTCAAAGTCGAGCGGATGAAGGGCCGCCAAGGCAGCCGCACCAGCAACACCACGATTTACGCGTTTGTCCAGGCGAGCATATTGCCATTAATGTTTGTAATGTTGTTTTGGATATTCGTAATATCGCCGCCTACATTGTTACGCAACAATTTAAGTTGAGCCACATTTACCGCATCAGTATCATTTGTACCAGCTGCAACTGATGTAATTTGGCGTGTTACATTATTCCCTACATCGCCAACAGATACGGCAGAAGCTGTAGATTTCCATGTAGCTGATGTATTAGTGGATGGCGCGTTAGTAAGAATATCATAACCAACTGCACCAGCTGCTACTGTCGCTTTAGATCCACTACCAAGTGCTACGCCACCTTCGGTGGATACGTCTGTGTTATGACCGATGGCCACCACATCATGTACCGTTGTCGTTGTAGCCGCATCACTAGAACCAATGATAACAGCGTTATTAGCACCTGTTACAGTACGGTTATCACCGAAAACAAGGGTGTTCTTTGCATCAGATACAGTATTCTTAGAACCGATGGCAGTCAAATGTTGTACATTCGACGCGGTATTGCCGACGCCCATAACGAGGTTGTCTGCACTTTCAGCACGGTTAGCACCTGTTACAGTGTTATTGATACCAAGCATGGAGGTGCGCAATGTGTAGTCCGCCTTGTTGCCACCACCGAAGGCCATCGTTGCGCCACCACCGTTAGATTCTTTTACGGCTGTACGGAATTTTCCAGCTAATTCCTTCGCAGAATTGCCACCGTCGTCAGGTGCACCATAAATAGATTTAACAGAATTAGTAATTTCATTGCCAGCGCCCATGATAATAGAACCATTGCTGTTGAAAGTTCGGTTTGCTGTACCAACGATGCTATTAGCAACGCCAGAGTAATAGTTATTAGCCGTTTTAGATTCAATGCTGTTTAAGGAACCATTAATAGTAGCACCTAGGTTTTTCACTGGATTTGCCATACGGCCACCATTATATTGCACTGAGATGATGTTATAGGTACCGGTACTAGTTGTGAAAAGCACCATTACTAAAGCTATTGGCACCTACTGTTGTTGCATACGCATTTCAGATGCATCACGTTTACGAGTAGTATCTGTATCTACTGTGGTATCCCCAAGGTCACCTCTATAGTTATGGGAACCAATCATAGTACTGCCAGTACGAGCAAATGTATTATCGCCAATTGCAACACTGCCTACTACCTTTGTTGGATCCGCAGGAATTCTTGCAGAAGAGAACCAATTACCACTATATGTTGTTTGCCCTAGTGCAAAGCTAGCTTCTACACCGCCAGCCATGTTTTCAATTTTCGCATTTTTACCAATAGCAACACTACCACCTTGGCTAGCATAGTTATTAATATTAGCATCCTTACCAACTACGATATCACCTGTAGCTGCACTAGCACCATTGGTATAACCAATCTTAGCATTATTACCAATAGCGACGTTTTCAATCTTTGGTGCATCACTACCAGTACCATAGGCCACACCATTACCTGTACCTATAGAAGTATCAGGAGCGGCCATAGCAATACAACTTAAACTAGATAACAAGACACCATTGATTAATAAAGTTAATAAACGTTTCCGATTTGTTCATTTTATCGCTCTCCATTTCACAAATTATACAAAAGATGAATTACATATACTAAAAATTCATCTTATCTTTATATTTCAATATTATACCACTTTGATTTGATTTGTAAAATCATTTATTTAATATATAATTAATGATTTTTAGATATAACTTATGCATTTTATCAATAATTATCTGTAATATATCTCCCAATACAAGATTTACTATAGAATTTAATTCATTAATGTCATGTAATATTAAACCAGTTTAAAAAAATTAATAATTTTTGCAATGTTATCAACAAAATAATAAGCGGGATAGCTAAATCACAATGGATTAACTATCCGCTTATGTATTGAGGTTTGTATGAAAAATCTGTTTACACTATACAGCTATTTAAGCATCTCAATATTATCTATTATTTAATTTTTCTACCAGCATATCTACTGTTTCTTGTAATTTCTTATTTTGAGCCTCCAATGTATCAACCCGTTGTTCGAGAGCATTATAGGACGCAGGAGAGATTTTTTGTAGCGTTTTGTTTTCACCGAATTTATAGGATACACCAAGGTTGGCCATGATGTGGTCATTAACGGTAGCACCGGCTGTGAGGAGCAAGTTTTCCTTTGGATAATACCCCACACCGAGGGCTAGCGCATTAGCATCTTTGTAGTGTCCAATACCACCCATCACTTGTACTCGATTATCTGGATCAAATTGCATTGGATGTAATGCAGCTAGTGCCGCAGCCACGAGCATCGCCTTTATTGGCCTCTTTTCCAATGTTGCTAATTTTGTTATATAGATTATCGATTTGTTGATTTGCACCATATAATTGGGAACCATTGATGGCATCTGTAGAATCAGCACTTACACGGCCTGCCGCTACATGAGTGATGGTCCGTTCTTGACCGGTAGCGCCTACGGATACGGTGGATACCGGTGCAGTGCCGGCAAAGTTAACAGTGCCACCTGCATAAGTATAACTTGGGGTGCTCACCACATCGCTACTTTCAGCAGTGGAATTATTACCTAATACAACTGCATTATCTAGGGATGTTTTTACATTATTACCCATTACAAATGTGTTATTGGCACCAATTTCGTTCTTGTTACCTACGCTATAGGAGTTATCCCCCTTAACGGTAGCCACATTATACGTACCTACACCAAAGGCGCCAGATTGGTTACCCTTCAATTTTATTGTATGCACCTATAGCAGAGTTCTTGTTACCTTCAAAGATAACGCCATGGCCCATGCCATAGTTGAAATCACCATTCACGTTTGAGTTAGAGCCAATCAACACCGTATTGTTACCCTTACTGCCACCAGCTTGCGATCTACCGATCCACACGTTTTTATTACCCGTAGCATTGGCACCACTAAAGTAACCGATGGCAACAGTATCGGAAAGAGTAGCTTTATAACCCGCAGCAAAGGTGCCCATGAAATTGTAATCGCCCTTACCGTCAACAAAGGTTTTACCGCCTAATGCGACATTACCACCACCATTTGATCCATTCAACGCTAAGCGTCCAATGGCAACATTGTTACCTCTTGCATTTGGATCTCCAGTATGTGAATAGGGATTGCTATTAGTGGCCCCAGTTTGTCCACCTAAGGATACATTGTCTGAATTAGAAAAAGTAGATCCCTGCAATCCAATATTATAGGCTACACCACCAGTTGAAACGATAGGTGTATCAGCGGCTTGCACTAGGCCTATAGAAGATACACTAAATACACTAACCATTGAAACAATACATAATTTTGTTGCGTAATTCATATTACGTCCCTCCCACACTTTCAAAATGTGTTGCTATACTCCCGCTAATGTTCTCGATGCGCCATAGATTTCAGCCACCACATAAGGGTTACCGCAGGTACTCAATTTGGCGAGTATCCGTTTTGTATAATCTAAATGCTCTAACAAAGCATCTCGTAGTTTGCGTTGCACGTGGTCAGGGGAATGAAATACGAGTATAGGATCAAAGTCTCCTATGATGATATACGTTGTATGTGGTTCTGGTCCTGGCTCAATGTGGTATTGAAATGGAATGATAACATTGAATAAACCATACACCACATCGCGCGCAATTGGTTTCCGTGCTTTAAGACAAGCAAATGTCATGTTAGGACCTAACGTTCGTGGATCCGTATACATGGGCTTTGACCGTCTTGTTGATTGAATGCCGTTTGCTAGAACACCCTCGTGTCGTGCTATCTCTCGCAATACCGTTTTAATGGATTTGTGAATGATATCACGCCGACCATCTACATAATAACATGCGGTACAGTCACCACCATCTATGTAAACAGGAATTAAGCAACATATATGGTGAGCTACATCGCCATATATCGCATTTGGATTACAAGAAATTGATTCTTTATTACTTACCGTTTGATACGCTGTATTATGCATCATTATAACCTTTCTTAAGATTAATGAGTAATAAAAACTAAGGAATTCCTCTTGTAAAATTGTATAAATAACACGTGTTATATAAATGTGCTTTAGCGAGCACTTATGAGTTAATTGTATACCTATAATTACAAGCTGTAAATATATAAATTAAAAAAATATTTTAGTTTTTTTAAAATTACTTATAACTATGCATATTTTGCATATCTTGCATATTGAATTCTTTGTTATCCGCTACCATCATATAGTACCGCAATTGGTCGATGGCCTTTTGATGGCGTTGTTGCACAGCCTGTCTAGACTGATGTATTTCACAGCCTATGTCTACGCAGCTCTTGCCATCTCGATATAGGGCATACAATAACTGTTGTTGCTCGCGTGGCAGTTTTTCTGAAAAGCAGACCACAGACGATTGCGCAATTCGTCTTCTGTCACCGTATCCGACAATATCTCGTTCAAGATCCACATCGCTAGGGAACTGATCCATCGCTGGCTCTGATACATCATCACCAGTACATAGAGGCAAGGTCAACTCGTGGCGCCACTGATGAGCTGATTGTTTATAAAAATTAAGATAACCATAATGAATGGCTGCTTTCACATAGCCAGAAAATGGTACCTTTCCCGATGTGTGAAAGCTATAGATGGATTCGATAAATATGATCCACAGAAATGATTCGACGTCATCCGTCATCACAGCCGTACTACATCGGCTTGCATACCGCATGATAAGCGGCCGATAGCGTCGGCATAGCTCGATTTGTGCCGCATCGATGGTCAGTTCCTCGATGGGCCATACGGCTCGTTCCGTACTGAGCACTGATACACGACGTTCTTGGCAGACGCGCACTAAACTAAGGTCTGTCACCGCTTGTAACACCTTTTGGGGACAAACCACATGCTTTACGTTCATATTCGTTCCTTTCTGCCTAGGCTTACTTGGAATATACACCCAATTGAGTATTTAGACAAATGAGAAATTCCGCCATAAATGCATACATTTACAGCGGAATTTTTGTTGTTACATATGTATTTGTGTATAATTACAAACCTATTTCAGTAAAGTACGCCAATTTAGATCAATTTTACATAGCTACATGAATTTGAATCGATCGTTGTACAATGAGCGAGTTCGAATCAATGACAAGTCGCACGAATTCGAATTCATTTCACTAAAACGATTGTATTAAGCGAGTGTATCTAGCGCAGGTTTTGCAATGGTATCGTAAATATATTGCCCTTGACCGCAATTAATTTCCTCAAGATTTGGGAACACGAACTGGTACCAAAATTGGAACATAGTATTCACAAAATGGTAATCTGCGTAACGCAATGGACCACGGCTACCACCTTGAATACGTCCAATAATTTCCATATCTAAAAGGTCGGCCATACGGGTTGCAAAGGTGCCACTCTTAAGCTCACTGGCATGACATAATTCTGTATAGAACGGCTTATCCAGTTGTGCCAACGCATAGAGAATCGCATTAGCGGCGCCTACATTACGAATGTAGCGCATAAGTAATCGTTGTGGTTCCGTACATAATATGCCTTGTGGTTTAAAGAATAGACGCACAATATTTTCATCTACCGATAAGGCGGGATCTATATGCACGAGGTTCCCCGGCATACCGCCTGTTACGTGATATAGCTTAACAAGGTCTTCGTCCGTATAGTCCCAACCTAATGCTCTCACATCATCAAGTGTGAACGGATTGACCTTGAAATAACTATGAATGTAGGCAGCAATCAAGCTTGATTCGCCGATGATGCGACCTTTTAATTCGTCCACATGGGTTCCCATGAGGAGTACGAATACTTTACCATGGTCACGATAGGTTTCCATCAAGTCACGCAATATGATAGGCGCTTGTGGAACCGTATCCACAAATGAAGGATAATCATCTATGATGAGCATGATCCGCTTGTCAAGACTTGCTTGAAAAACGCCACGCAATGCATCCTCTAAAGTCTTAAAAGACCCTGATGGCACCTTTAGTTCTCTCTCAATTGATCGAATATGAATGGACTCATTCGCCAAGCGTCCAAGCAGATATATGGTATGACCCTTGCCTAATCGAGCCTGTAACTCTCTAGCGATATACGTTTTACCAACGCTGTAAGGACCGTGTACAACACTCATTTCCATGCGGTCCTGATTGTATAGTTCCATTATGGCGTCAATGACCGCCTCATGGTTACTACATTTCATATAAGATCTCACCTCCCTTAAAATAGTTCTCAGGAGTTTATTATATCATATTTTAAATAAACTATAAAATATTTCTTGTAAATTTTAACAAATAGATAATAAATTCATTTTTTTACATAAAAAAACTCTTTTTCCCTGATGAGAAAAAGAGTTTCTGTATGTTTAATATATTATTCTTGAAAGCATATGCTTACTCTACTGTTCATTGCTAAATTTCATAAGCATGATGCGGCGCACCGATTCATCAAGGCGTGCTTCGGAAATGGTTCCATTCTCTACAGCCTGCGTCAATGCATCATGAACTGCCTTGATATGCTTGGCATGCTTACAAAGGATAACCATGTCGCTGCCTGCATTGATGGTGCGCACCGCATAATCCTCTATTGATATACCAGCAACAGCAGCGCCGACCTCGATATCATCGGTCATCACGACGCCGTCAAAGCCCAGTTCATTCCGTAGCCAATCTGTAATGATCGGTTTAGATAGACTCACTGGATGATTCGCATCGATAGAGGGTACTTTCACAGCATTCACCATAATCATAGGATGTTCGTCACGCGTCGCATCGATGAGCTGAGCAAATACGCGACCATCATCGTCCATGAGGCTCGCCTTCGACGCATCTAGTTTCATGCCCGGCACCGTGTAATCAGCGCCGCCTGGAAAATATTGGTACCCCGTAAACACGTGATTCGCCGCATAGCGTTTAGTAATGGTCTCACCGATTTGCGCCGCCCGGTCCACATCGCTCGTGTACGAGTAAAACGAGTGGGTATTCACCATGACACCCAAATTGAGATTGAACCCAAGGTCGCGCATCTCAATGGCCGTGCGCGTCGCTAGACTCGACACCGCATCAAGCCCCTGCTTCGATAACAGCTTAGGGTCCGTCCACGGTAGCATCAAATTAGGTCTATACTGCATGCGTTCTCGATTCATGGCGATGAACGGCATCATGAGGCTGGACGTATTCGCCGTGTCTCGTATGCCTTGTGTGAAAGTCCGCACTTGTTCCTTGGATTCCATATTATCATTATCTAATACAATACCGCCTACGCGATATTTACGTACTAATTCTTTTTGTGACTCGTCAAATGTAGTGCCTTCTAGACCGATACACATTAACTGACCAATCTTATCCTCTTGTGACATCGTGCGCACACTGCGGTCCGCCTTTTCCGCAGCCGACGCATTCATGGCGGCAATCGCCTTATACCCTACGGGCGCACGATCAGAATTTGTCGTCACACTCGGCTCCTCTCGACTACACCCTACAATGGTGCCCATCGTGACGATCACCAAAACACCACAAGCTAGCCTCTTTACGAACTGCTTCATCTCTCTCTACCCTCTATGACAGCTCAAATACAATCAAGTTACGGTTAGACCTCTGCCCCCCAGTCATCAGTCTATTGTTAACACTTTATACATTCTATTATATACTATCTATTTCATTAATGCCTCATTAGAGGACCACAATTTTCAATCTGCTGATTTGCTAATTCCGCATATTGATAGAAAAGAATGCATACAGATTACAAGTTAGAAATCTTTTCAGATAGCCTCATATATACAAAATAAAAACTGCAACCTAGTCATATATACTGTAACTGATACATTCTCAGTATACATAAGACTAAATTGCAGTTTTTAGGATTATTTACGAGTACGATTAGCCTCTGTTTCATCGGATTCAGATGTCGTACCTGTCGTTTGTTTCGATGTATTATGAAAAGTCATCACCGTTTTAGCCGCCACCTTTTTCACTGGGCCTGTTGGTAATACAATAGGTATTTGAGTGTTTACTTTCACAGGACCATTAGCAGGTACAGGGGCTTGAACCGGTGTCGATAACGCCTTGACGATATTCGGTTGCGGTGCCGTTGGCGCTACAGATTGAGCCGCTGTTTGAGCTGCTATCGATTGAGATGCTGTTTGCTGTGCTACCACTGGTTTTGGTGCTTGTTTAGGCGCATCCGGTTGTTGACGTGCCACACGAGTCGCCGCCAAGATACCTGGGTTGCGATATAATAACTGACCACCTTCGGTAGACAATTTTTGATCATAATAATATACATCAGCGTTGTAATACTCACTGCCACTGGCCACATCATAACGCAAACCAATCATGGTATACACCGTAAAATGTAGCAACCCATCCGGTTTACTGCGATCAATCGAATCGCGGTCCACATACCAATTATTGCCATTATAGGTGAAAGCATAAATATCTTGCCGAGCATCGGCATTGGGTATAACAGATATAAACAGCGCTGCTACAAACATAGCCACTACGCATATACGTTGAAACATGAGGCCTCCTCATCAAATGATTGTATACGATTTAACAACTTATTATACCACATTTTCTGAGATTGCGTTCCTCTGACATACCTACTTGAAATTAGAACAGGCCTGTAGTATTGATGGACCCCTTTGATACTGCTCCTAAAAATTAGAACAGGAGTGTTCTAATGTCCGAGTCCCTTAACACCTCTCCTAAAAATTAGAACAGGCCTGTTCTAATTCTAGAGACACCATATAATTGATTAAGTTTATTTGGATTTGACGATATATATAATTTTCCTTATAATAAAAGAAGATAGCCAAGCGAGTAGTTCCGTCAGGCTCATCTCAAGAAGTATAAAAGTGATGAAATGGCCTTTCAGTTACCTAGTTACCTTAGGATAACGAAGGGCTATTTGTCTTTTCCAAGACAAATAAGAGCCACAAGTGCACCAAAGGCAATAACAACAGTCATCACCTCTAGAATTATCATGATTAACTCATAATCACTCATAGAGCACCCCTCCCTCCATTAACGAAGAGAGGCCCAACCTCGCTGACTATCTTAAACTAATTATAAAGAGAACTTTTGTTTTACGCAATAAGCATCTATAAATACAGATATACGAGTTAAAATTATAAAAGCCCCAGAGTACTAACAGCTAATATATACAGCTATTAGTACTCTGGGGCTATTTATATCGACTATATCCTCAGATTGTTTTAGGTAAACATATCTTAGAATTTATGTGTAAATCCAGCGTTCACAGACCAGCCTGCTTTATAGTCGCCAGATAATCCGGTGCTAATATCAGCATAAAGGCTGTTGTTAGCATTGATGCCATAGCGGCCACCGAATGCAAGGTCAGTCCATGTCCCTTTAAGGTCTTGTTCTGTTGATTTCACAGTAGAACCACTTGTGTATGTAGTTTTTACCGAGCCAGAGAAGGCATGGTTAACGCCGACACGAGTATAGATACTGCCTGCGCCAAAGGTCTTACCAATCTCAAGGCCAAGACCGCCAGCAGTGCTGCTTACACCAGCTTGGTCTACATGCATGGTGCCTGCATTAAAGCTATCTCCACCAAAGTGGGTATAGCTTAATTGTGCTTGCGGTTCAATGTATACACCATTTTGTAATTTTACAGTTTTACCATAGCGAGCGCCGATAGTGTATGCATTAGCCTTCGTTTCGCCAGATAGGCTTTCACCAATTTCATTACGAGCTGTGAAAGTATTCGTTACACGACCAACTTGGGATTCAAGTTGAATGTATTGATCTCGGCCGAGGTCTTTCAAACCATAGGCGCCAACAGCAAAGGCCTTTTCTTTGCCAGAGCCATTGAATACATAATCATCATGGCCACGAAGGTAAGACACTTGACCGCCTACGGTCCAACCGCTACTAGTTTTAGTGTCGTAACCACCTTGGATACGTGTATATGTGGTATCTGTATCAATACCTTGTGCATCATAGCTGTATTGACCACCACCGATATGGGCCCAAATACCTGTTGTTGCGCCTTGTTGCAATGCACGAGGACGGTAAGTATTTGTTAATGTGCGCCAGCCGTTGATGTTGCTCATAATCGCAGAACGAGTACCACGCATATGCGGAGTATCATATGCCGTTGATTGGGCTGGTGCCGGTTGCGGTGCTGGTGTTGGCGCCGGTTGTGGTGCCGGTTGCGGAGCCGGTGTTGGTTGTGGCGCCGGTTGCGGTGCTGGTGTTGGCGTTGGTGCCGGTTGTGGCGCCGGTGTTGGCGTTGGCGCTGGTTGCGGTGTAGGTGTTACTGTTGTATTACCATATACATATTTACCTTGACCATTTTGATCCGCTTGCCATGTAATAGCACCTTCTTTAGCATAACCAGACGTTACTACCTTAAAACGGCCAGATTCAGCACCTTCAGAAGCAATGGCTACTGTGCCTTCAAGGTTTCTTTCACCAGTCACATAGTTATGGTAATACACCTTGTGTGCAAGATTATCTAAAACCTTATTTACATTATCCTCAGTAGACAAATCTAGCCCTTTGCGGCTGGTGTATAGATGAGCGCCAGCATTAGGGGCTGCACTTGTGATATGAATGTCGCCACCCCAGAAGGAATCAGCCGTTAAACCATTATATGTTGTGGTTGGCGGTGTATATTCTGGATCTTCGGTATCTGCATATTCTTCATTAGGATCATAAATAAAGTTCACATGGCCTTCGAGCTTATCTATATGGATTTCATTATGCTCCGATTGTGTGACACCATTGTTAAAATTACGGTTCTTAGCACCTACTAAACGATGTACATGACTCGGTGTAGTCATAGTAGAGTAGCTTGTACCAGATAAACCACCTTGATAAAAGTGATCCCAATAACCCTGCTCACCAAGGAATACATTGATATGATTATCATGAGGAGAATTTTTATCTGCTAAATTAAGAGCAAAACCAACCCATAATGCATCTTTCTGATCTAAACCAATATTGATTATAGAGGAAGTCTCCTCATTGCCGTCAATGCGCACATCACCGTCAAGATTAATATCATAGCCTTGTATTTTTCCATGAGAACCATCAACGCCAAGATTTACAACTCCACCATTAGAGATTACTGCAGGTCTACTTACATTCCCTACTTGAATTAATCCTTCTCTAACGGTAATGGAACTATCATTCTTAGCCACTATAATAGCAGGTCTATCATCAGTTGCACGAGCATGTACACGATCTATAGCAATAATCGCTCTATGATCGGCCTCGATACCTTCAGGAACTCCCGGTACTTCACCTAGGTTCATAACATAAATTATCAGCACGAATTACACCATCGTCATCCATAGCCATAGCATTAGGGATAATCGCGCCAGCAATTGCCAGTGCCACAGTTAGCGATAGCTTTGCTTTACTTACATGTCTCATAAAAATCCTCTCACTCTCACAATAAATAAACTATAAATTATCTTAAATTATAATTTATAGTTTGTCGTTTGTAAATATGAGAGAAATAAAATTAGTACAGGTCTGTAGTAATTTCCGAACCTTCGTATATACCCTTTAAAAATTAAAACACGCCTGTAGTATTGGAGGGGCCTCTTAACATGTCTCCTAAAAATTAGAACAGGCCTGTTCTAATTCTGGAGAGACCATATCAGGCTATCTTACAAATTAGAACAGGCCTGTTCTAATTCTAGAGACACTATATCAGGCTATCTTATTAATTACTACAGGCGTGTTCTAATTTAAAATCCCCTTGATAAGTACCGAGATACTCATCAAGGGGATTGTTTTAGTTATGGAAAAGACAAATAGCCCTTCGTTATCCTAGGATAGCTAGTGAGCTCAAGTCACATTTTACGCTTTAAATATAACACCATTATGCTCTAGTTGTTCCACCGTTTTTTTACCAATGCCTGGTAGCATCAATACTTCTTGTTTAGTAACTGTTTTAAAATCAGCTACTGTGTATAGGCCAGCTTGTGAAAGTGTAATTTGTGCACCAAACCGTATATTGTCATATACCGGATTTCCTCGCACAGCCACACCTTTAGCAACCTCTACGGTACTCATATGAGCTGTCTCGCATTTTCCTATATAACTATCATTAGAGTACCGATTCACAACAATTAGACCGGTAACACATTCATACGCATCATATAAAGTCTGCCATAATGGGCTTTCAAAACTCACCAATTGAGTCGGTAAAAATGAGATAGCAGTATATAAACTTATTAATTCCCGTGGATCAAAAATCTATGTCAATCACTTGGTCTACCATATACATAATGGTCTCTAAGTGGTCTTCCACAAAATCGTTCCACCGCGTTGCATCTTGTAATAACCAATCAATATCTTCATATTCGTCAACAAGATCTGCTAATACATCATGGGCAATCTTACTTTCACCACACTGCAAAGCCAATAAAATATACAACATATGCATCGGCAACATGATATCCGGCGCCTGATTAAATGCATTTTTGTATATCATCGCAACATGCGAGATAACGCTGATACACCTTGCGACCACGATCCCAGTTGGCGGCCACAACAAGCAACCATCATGTACACAAGGAATCCTGAATGGTCTTGCTTGTCCCCGTGAAAGACAGGAGTAAAAGCATGCAATCGCATCATTATACATATTGTATTCTAAATATATCATCCCCATGTCGATGAGACAGCGCATATAAGGACGAGCCTCGATTATATGCCAATCCATTTTCTTAGGTTTTTTTCAACGATTCTACTAGCTGTTTTTAGCTGATGAAGTTGAAAAACTTGGATGCAACTCAAGAGCTATAAGTTCCCGTTTAGCATCTACTTCATCAGGACATAACGCAAGAATCTTATTGTAGAATTTCTTTGATTCCTCAGTCGTATCAGCCTCTTTTGCGACCTCATATAAATCACGTAATTTCATTTCTATCGTATCATTAAAATCACCACGATTATATTGAGTCATAAATGCTTCTATCAAATCCTCAATAGATTTGAATTCAGCCTCATGTTCAGATATAAATTGTTTCTGTAAACGTAATAATAACTCACTTTGAAAGCGAAACATAGAGTATCTCCTTATACATATAAACGTAAAAAATACTACTTATCTGTAATATATCACGAGAGGGTATATTAATTCTAGAGGTAAGGCCTTGTTCTATTAATATCTCATCTGAAAATTAGTACAGGCCTGTAGTATTGCCTGGACCCTTTAATACCTCTTCTAAAAATTAGAACAGGCCTGTTCTATTTCTGGAGAGACCATATCAGGCTATCTTACAAATTAGAACACGCCTGTTCTATCTCTAGAGACACTATATCAGGCTATCTTACTAATTAGAACACACCTGTTCTAATTCTAGAAACACTATATCAGGCTCGTCTTGCTAATTACTACAGGCGTGTTCTAATTTAAAATCCCCTTGATAAGTACCAAGATACTCATCAAGGGGATTGTGTTAGTTATGAACGATACCAATCATCATATTAGAATTGGTAGTTAAGGTCTACGCGGTAGTAGTTGGAAAGTTTTTCGTTATCGCCAGTAGCCTTGTTTGTTTTGTTGTTGAAGCCGTAGTATGCTGTTAAGCCCACGTTCTTTTGTAATGCGTAATCAGCAGTTAATAACCAGCCTTTGAAGCCTTGGTAGTTCATTGCACTAATTGTACCAGCTGGTGTAGCCATCCATGCGGTATTAGTTAGATCGTAAGCGATGTCCCATGTGGAGGATGCAGCGCCTAAGTTTTGGCCGAAGTTGAAGTATTGTGCTTTTACGTCCCAAGAACCGCGTTTTGCTTGGTCGTAGTCACCATAGCCAAGGCCAGCAGTCCATGCAGAACCGTGAGAAACGCCAGCTGCTTTCACCCATTCGCCACCAACCCAAACTTTATCAAAGTTCATGTCTGTGCTGAAGCCATACATGTTTCTAAGTGCGTCACCACTAGATTTGTGCGCATTTCTACGCGCATAGAAGCCACCAAGGTTCACATGTTTATTAAGTTGACCTTTAACGCCTGCATAGGTGAAAGTTTTATTAGATTTTTTAGTTAAGCCGTCAAAAGCACCTGCCACAGCATAGCCGTAGGCTGCTTGGAATTGAACTTTATCGTTACCTGCATTGAATTGAACGCCGTCGAATGTGTCATCGTAAATCAAACCGTTGCCGAGCATTTGATCGAAGCGACCAGCTTTCACAGACACGCGTTCACCAAATTTGTGATTTACATAAGCGCGATCGATAGTAGCCGTTGCATTGCCACCATTAGTCGCATCGCCAAATTCAAAGTCCCCAGAAGTTACGCGAACGACAGCGTCTGTGCGGTCATTAACCTTCGCATTGAATTGAATGCGAGCACGCGCGTCAAATTGGGAACCTTTGCTATAATCGCCCACAGCGTTTACATAATTACCTTCTTTCTTTTGGGAACCAAGATAACGAAGACGCATATCGCCGGTTACTTTCACATTACCCACGCGGTCCTCTAAACGAGCCACGCGAACGCCCAAATTATTCAATTCGTTAGAGAATTCATCAGCCAAACGGTTAATCAAGGCTTGTTGTTCCGCATTCGCACGATCTTGGTTAGCAAGCGCCTTCGCTACCATTTGTGCTACTTGGGAAACGAGTAATACCATTTTCGCCTCTGAAAGTCCCATCTGGATAGCCAGTGATGATGCCAGTGTTAGCCAATTGAGACACGGCTTGGTAGGCCCAAGAATCAGGGGTTACATCGGAAAATGGGTTCGCTGCAAACGCAGTTGTTACACCCAACACAGCTGTTGCTGCAAAGATAGCGGCAAATTGTTTTTTCATAACTATACCTCTCTCCAAAAAAGAATCATACACATCTGCAATTCGGCTCTACTAACACGTATCTCCCTAACACGTATCTCCCTAACCCCTTATAAGTGATAACCATTATATGCAGAATATAACATAAGTATAACATATTATAATAAATATTTTATATTTTAGTGTAAAGTTCATTGGATTTTCATAGGATTGTAAAGGTAACCTCAACACCTGTAGAAAAACCGCAAATATAGCAAAAAAGATGACGAAATATACATTTTGCCATCTTATTTCGCCATCTTTTTGCATTGCATTAAGTTGTGCCAATCTATGAATTAGAATTGGTAATTTAACTCTACGCGGTAGTAGTTAGCCAAGGATCGCTTATAACTAGCAAGTTCAGGTTTTGTTTTACCTTTGAACCCTGCATAAACGCTAAGACCTAAATCATCTTGTAATGCATAGTCCACAGTACCGAGCCAGCCTTTATAGCCGTGGAACCATAAATGTCCACTATTTTCAACTTGTGTAGAATCATAGGCAAGGTTCCATTTGGAGGATACAGCGCCCATTTTATCATCAATATTGAAGTATTGGGCTTTTACATCCCAAGTGCCTTTTTTTGCTATGTCATAATGACCATATCCTGCACCGGCAGTCCAGCCTGTACCATGGTCCGTATGGGCTGCTTTCACCCATTCGCCACCAATCCAAACCTTATCAAAATTAATATCGGTATGGAAACCATAGAACTTTCTAAATGTGAAGCCCATATTATATGGTGAGTTCATACGAGCATAGAAACCACCCATGCTGATATGTTTATTGGGCTGACCTTTGAGGCTAGCATAGGTAACTGTATCATTCATATCTGCGGAGGTATTGGTAAACATTCCTTTTAAGAAATAGCCATGGGCCCCTTGGAATTGAATTTTATCGTTGCCTATGTTAATTTGAGCACCGTCAAATGTATCGTCATAGAAATAACCATTGCCGATAACTTGGTTAAAACGACCTACTTTTGCAGATACATATTTGCCGAATCGATGATCCACATAAGCGCGGTCGATGTAAGCGGCTCCAGTCGATTCACCTGTATTATCATCGTAAGTATTACCAAATTCAATAGAATCGGTCGTCATACGCACTACCGCATCAGTCTTGTCATTAATTTTCGCATTGAATTGGACACGTGCACGCATATCAAATTGGGACTTTTTGCTATACTCCCCTTGGGTTCTTATGAAACCATCGTCCGTATCTTTAGTGCCAAGATACCGCAATCGCACATCGCCAGTTACTTTCACATTGCCCACGCGATCCTCTAAGCGGTTAACGCGAACACCTAAATTATTCAATTCATTGGAAAATTCATCAGCTAAACGATTAATCATCACTTGTTGCTCCGCATTTGCACGGTCCTGATTGGCCATGGCCTTTGCAATCATTTGGGCCATTTCAAAACGGGTAATGTCCTTTTGGCCTTTGAAAGTCCCATCTGGATAGCCATTAATAATGCCCGCACTCGCCAATTGAGACACGGATTGATACGCCCAAGAATCTGGTGTTACATCAGAAAATGGATTAGCTCCGAAGGCAGTCGTTACACCCAACACGGCTGTTGCTGCCAACATAGCAGCCAATTGATGTTTCATAAATACCTCTCTTATACAAAAACTATATGTTACACACGCTATAGTCGCATGAATTAATATATAAGTACCCTCATTTCCTCTATATGAAAAAAACATACAACTATACTATTCTTTTCTAGTATAACAATGAGAGATAAATAATCGATAAGCAGAGAATAAAAATATTCATATTATTTTCATTTTTACACAAGCAAAAAAGGCTGTACTAAAAATCTGATAAGCTCACATTTTGATACAGCCTGATTACTATAAAATTTTTAACTACTTAATACAAAAAAACTAATGACATAAATCATAAAGTCCATATTTATCTCTTAAATCACGTATTTTTATTATATTGTACTTTTTAATACATGAGCTGCCTCCACCAAATTGGTAACTTCATATTCAAATACACGCTTAACTGAACCTTCAGTTTTAATATCCCAATCGAAAAAAACCCTTGAGCAAATTCAGACGCTTTAGGTTTAGGGGTTTTGCTGATTATATGTCCTCCATTTATTTATATGTATAATAAATAAAATCTCAAACTCAGGATACGTATATATATAATAAATAGGAATATGACGGAACTCTCTAGGTAACGTAATTGTTTCTTTTAAACTATCTAATATATAAATGAGTGCTGGTGGTTTATCAAAAATCATTACGCAGTATTTCCTGTAAGTGTTTAGTACGTTGTTTACGGGTGCGCAACTTTCTTAAATTATCAAAATTACAACTGCTTACATCTAAAGTTATTTTTTTCTTCTTCAGATAACCACTTTAAGGCATCCTCTTCATTTCGGCCTTCACAGAAGAAAAATAATATAATGATCTATACATATATCTGTTAATGAAGACATATTACACCTATTTAACAGTACCCGCTAACGCCTGCTCTGCTGCTTTCATTGATGCATATTTAGGCACTGTTCCTTTAATTAAATTACCTAAAATAACATTTGATTTGAGTAATTCATTACGTTCAATTTCATCACTGTATTTAACAGCCTCTAATGTTCCATCATTACGTTTACGAGTAATATAAATATTATCTTTTCTTACAAAAGAATCTAATAGTTCAGGGTAGTGAGTTGTAAAAATTAAGCAGGCCCCATAAGGGTTATAATCCCTATTTTCAAATAAAGATAGGATCCATTCTACAAGACGTTTATTAATATGATTTTCTATCTCATCGAATAAAATATACCCTCCTGCTTTCAATACAGATTGGAGAGCTGGAAAAAAGTGCAATGCTTTTACAGTACCAGAAGATAAGATGGATTCTAAATCATCATAGGATACATCATACTCAGAATCACCATCTTTTTGAATTTCAATTTATATTTATCTTTACTATCTGACTGTTCAATACAACTAATCGCACTATCAAAACACTGTATAATCGATACATCAGGAATCGTAGGTCTTATATTCCGAACCGTATTATATTTTTCAAACGAACAAAGTACCTTTGTTGCCTTATCCTTAAACATGCTCGCAATACTCATATCATCAAGTAAAAACTTAGCATCTTCAAAAATCAGTACGTTGATTAACAACCTTAGAGCGTACAAAATTAAATAGATTCTTTTTTTAGTTAGTTTTGAGAACGATCGTACTTTCAATATCTCATTCTTATAAACAAAAATCATATTCTTCGTCCAATGTATATCGTTTTATAATGGAAGATGTTAATTCTAAGATTTGTTTATCAATTTCAAACCACATAACAAAAAAACTATTGGTTTCTCATTTGTACCATCAACACTTCCTATAATTTTTCTGAATAATTGGTTTAATATGAGAATCATTCAATCTAGCATCATTAGCTACAATCTGTAACAATATCTGAATAACTTCTAAAAATCGTTGTCTTACCGGTTGCATTAAGACCTGTGAAAGCTATTAAATTTTGGGAATAAATAGACGCTCCACTGTCAATCCTATAAGCCCTTTCTATGTTGTCATTATCAGTAATTAACTGACTCACTTTATCAGTTGCCACTAAATCAATATGTAAATTTTTACCAAATAGATTAGTGTTGTGTATTTCAAATCCTAACAACCGCACTTTAACACCTCCTTTTTTTAATTATTATAACACATTAGACAGATTTAAAAACATTTATTTTGTTTATAATAGAAAAATCAGATGCAAAAAAATATGGCGAAACATACGTTTCGCCATATTTATACATGTACTTAAACTACACTAATCTCCAAGATTAGAATTGGTAGTTAAGGTCAACACGGTAGAAATCGTTTTGATCAGCACCGGCTTGATCTTTCCAATTGAAGCCATAGTAAGCAGTTAAGCCAACATTATCTTGTAATGCATAGTCAGCAGTTGCCATCCAGCCTTTATAACCAGCAGTGTAAGCGTGGTCCCAAGTACTGGACAAGATAGGAGCATTAGCTTTTTGGTTGAAGTATTGAGCTTTTACGTCCCAAGTACCTTGTTTAGCTTGGTCATATGCGCCATAACCAACACCTGCAACCCATGCTTGAGATTTTTCAATGTTAGAAGCTTTTAACCATTCGCCACCAACCCAAACTTTATCAAAGTTAATGTCTGTGTTGAAGCCATAGATATTTTTGTAAGGTTTAGCAGCTACAGGAGCTTTTCAAATCTTCACCGCTTTACACGTGCGTAGAAACCGCCAGCATTAACGTGTTTACCAAGTTTACCGTTCAAACCAACTACAGCAAGTTGAGAGTTTGTTTTAGTATTAGCATTATTTACGCCTTCAATAGCATAGCCATAAGCTGCTTGGAAGTTAACTTTGTCATTACCAGCATTGAATTGAGCACCATCAAAAGTATCGTCATATGCTAAACCAGCACCTAACATTTGACCAAAACGACCAGCTTTAACGGATACGCGTTCGCCAAATTTGTGGTTTACATATGCACGGTCAACTTTTACGGATGTATCAGCATTAGCATCACCAAATTCGAAATCACCAGCAACCACACGAACAACTGCATCAGTACGATCGTTTACTTTTGCATTGAATTGCAAACGTGCACGAGCGTCAAATTTAGAGTTTTCTTGTTCAGCATCTTGGTAACGAAGACGAGCATCGCCAGTTACTTTTACGTTACCAACGCGATCTTCCAAACGAGCTACACGAACGCCCAAGTTGTTCAATTCGTTGGAGAATTCATCAGCCAAACGGTTGATCATAGCTTGTTGTTCTGCATTAGCGCGATCTTGGTTAGCCATTGCTTTCGCAATCATTTGAGCCATTTCATAACGAGTGATATCGTTTTGGCCTTTGAAAGTGCCATCTGGATAACAGTTAACGATACCAGCTGCTGCCAATTGGGATACAGCTTGGTATGCCCAAGAATCAGGAGTTACATCGGAGAATGGGTTAGCTGCAAATGCAGTAGTTACACCCAAAACAGCTGTTGCTGCAAAAATTGCTGCGAATTGTTTTTTCATAATACAATACCTCTTCTTTATACTAAAAACAATTACTATACAATCTTGCAAAAGCAATACGCTTATCCCTATGTGTCCATGTTTCCATACAAATAATACGTATACCTTTACAAGATATACGTATACTTTTATCATATAGATATTAAATATCATTTAAAAAAATTCATGAAATTTTTTTATTTATTTTTATTATCAACATAATAATATATCTTTTATCATCGAATCATTAATAATTTGATCAGCCCCATATAAACCATCTTGATAGTTCTTTTTAATCCCTTTAATACTTAACTCATTATAGTCAAAAAACACTATATAGAGTAGATACACCATAATAACTCTTATCTACAAACCAAACTTGGTCAGTTCTTATGAGAGCATCCAATATATCTATATTATGTGTAGTCGCAATGAATTGCATGTCTGTATCATTCCATTCATTAAAAAAATACGTAATAGCATATTAACTAATTTAGGATGTAAAAAAACAATCAAAATCATCAATTAGAAATAGCTTAGAAATATGATGATTGTTCAAAATCATCATTGCTAAAAACATGAATATCCGTGTGCTTATACTTTCTGCTTCATAATCAATAGTAAAGGTTCCGCTATCCTTACATTCATATTCAAATTGAAGCAATAATCTAGATTCTAAATTTCGATTATTTTTCTTGTATAGGTATGAAAGATTCTTGTATTTTAATATCTTTTATATGAAAATCTGCGACCTTCAAAAAAATACAAGACTTTTTCTTTTTAAATCAGGATTAGTATATAACGGCTTAAATAATTCCTGGTTGCATAAAACATTATGTCCTAAACCAAGTATAAGGATATCTTGTGCGAACCATTCATATGCCTCTTTAGCTTCTGGTACATTATTTGATTGAGCAAAAAATAGCAATGGCTGATTAGCTCTTAATGCTCCCTTTAAACCCTTTTATTGATGACGACATAATGATATCATCAACAGTCCTATTAAAAAAATGATATTATCATTCATAATTAAACGCTCTTCATTAATACTATGAGCATCATAATCTAATTTATAACAATATAAATTTCCATTTTTAATAAATTGAATTTTTGAAATAAGTATTACCTTCTCCATTGGCAAAAAGAATCAACAGGTAAAGCCTCTAACTCAGAAGATGTGCCATGAACAATAATATCTCTAAGTAGTTGAAAGCTCTAATCACATTAGATTTTTCCAGATGCATTACCGCCAAAAAAATAAATGATGATTTAACAACATCTATATCTCTGGATGATATGGTATTTTTCTTTAGTATACTCAACAATACCTTCACCTACCTCCATAGAAAAAGGTGACTTCTTCTTTAAATGATCGAATATTTTTTTGAAAGTAAAAATCTATTAGCACTATATCACCAACTTATATTTAAGAATTATATTGAACCCTAGTTGCATTAACGTAATTATCGTATAGTAGATAATTTATAATAACATTTACCTACTCTTATAAATACTAATTAAGCATTATTTTTCCAATCCTCTATAAGTACTTTTTGCAGCCTTTTCACTAATGCTATGATTATTAGATTTACCATAACTTAATACAAAAGAGGCTAGTTTAATTTGATCTTCTGATGTAAATAAATCTAGTTGTCGTTTATCAAATTCTTCAATTTTTCTTATATATAGTATCTACTGAAATATAATCTAAAAAAACCATCTAAGGAAAAAAACGCCAACCACTATCATTGTCACTACTAATCCACTTATGTGCAATAGCACATATAAATTTAAGTATATTAATATCATACTTAAATTCATTCTCTAAAGTAAATTTTTACCTTATCTTTATCAAGGCAATTCCATAGATAGAATGTTATGTAAAAATGACTAATTTCAAAAAAATAGATTCTGATTTTATAATCTCATTGATTTTTTTAAAAATATAGAGTCTCTCTAATTCTTCTAAATGTTCTAACGTTATAAGCTGTTTATCTTCATTTTCTATATTACCAGATAATCTACCATAAGCTAATTCTATTTTATTAATAAAGTTAGCTATAGTACCTAATTGATTTTTTTGTTTATATTCTCTAGAAAATCTTTGATTATTTTTATATCGTTCAGTTTCATTATCAATTCTTCCTATGATTTCACCTATAAGAAATAAAGATTTACTGTAAACTGATAACATAAAAAAATCTTCTACTATTATCATCAGGAATTTATGTTGTTCGCATAATATCACTGAAGCCAATAAACTTAGACGATTATAAGGAATTGAATTTACTAATGACCTTAATTCATCTATAAAGTATCCAATACTTCTATCATTATTAATTTTAGTTATCGTATCAATAAGTTCATTTTGAATCTAAGTTATTTATACAACTATTAATGATAAATCTTGAAACAGGAATACTATTCAAATCAAATATAAAATATGAATCAAATCGATCCTCTTGTGCAGCTCTCATAGCTTCTCTAATATTAGATGAAATACATCTAACATTATGATCATAAATATCATCTGCAAAAAAATAGGAAATAATGTACTAAGAAATTTTTATAGCTTGATCTACATTTTATCTCTAAACTTTCCAATTCATTATATATTAAGTTACGGTAATCGTTTTTTTATCTCTATACATGGATTGAAAAACTATGTACAGATGTACTACAAAAATAAATCCTTATTATTACCAATCCATTGATACAACTGTGGTTCTAACACTTCAATAGTTGTAAGTGCCACCATATCTTCAAAAAGCTGTTTCTTCATAAAGTAGTCTATATCTAAATTGAAGTGTATTAATAACTCTATTAACATCCCTCAATGTTTTTAATATAAGGTTCTATACAATTAGTGAATACCTCACTCCAATAAATTTTTATCCCAAGTGATACTATCAGAAATATCGTTAATCAGTATTATCAAGTTTTTGTTAAAAAAATATTTCTTGTAATTTTTGATTTCATAAGTACTGGTATTTCAAATGGAATCTGTATAATTTTTTTCTAAATATTCGGCTCCATTAATATTATGTACAGACTCTAATGCTCTACATACAACATCCCTATCCATTGATAAAAACATATATTACATTGGGAAAAATTTCCTACTTGTTTGACTAATTGAAAAAAATATCTTTTATTTGCGAATTAGTTAATCGATCAATGTCATCTATAAAAAAACAATAATTTTTTTGTCCAGTATCAATAAGTGAGTACTCTAATTTTTTTCTAGCGGTATCTAAGTCTTCGTCTTCCGTTAATATCTTCTTAATAAATTGGATTATACTCTTAACCGGATATTTCAATATTGGTAACCATGTATGACCTGACGCCACAGATGCATTTAATATTAAGCTAATAATACTAGAATACTTATCTAGATTTTTCGCCAATTGCCTCTTCTTTTTCATCATTATTATTAGAGCTTATTTTTGGTCTTTAGTTCCTTAAAAAAATGCTAATCAGATTATTCTTATCCGAATAATTCCACGGAGAAAAAAATTTATAATTATAGGCTTATCATCACTTTTTTTCTAGATAAATCATTAATCTCATTAATAACCATATTTAAAATAGATGTTTTACCAGTTCCCCATTTACAGTATAATCCAATTACTAATCCGTCATTAGCATCATACCCATAAATCGCCTCACCTAATTGTTTAGAAAATGTTGTTCGACCTAATAAGTCTTGTTTAGAAGACTTAATCGGTTTATCTGAATCATAACTCATTTACTATCCTCGCTATACGTTAAACTTACATATAAAGTTAAAACAAAAAAACGTACTAACAAAAACACTTGTTAGTACGTTTTACTGTACAAATAAGAATATATCTTATAGCCTACTTTACTGAGCATTCACAAACTCAATAACTTTATTAGCAATCATTTTCACATCATCTTTTGTTAAATACATATGAAGTGGCATGGTAATAATTCTATTAGACATTCTATGCGCATTAGGACATTTACCATTATCATAAGAATACATTTCATACTCTGTATTATCACGATAATGAACACCAGGATAGATATCATTTTCTTGTAAATATTCAAGTAATCCATCTCGATCATCTACAGCAATTTCATAGATATGATAGGAACATTCATCGGCATGTGGTGCACCGATGATTTGAATTTTTGGCTCATTTTTAAACATCTCATCATAGCATCTAGCTAATTCACGACGATATTCATTTGTTTCATCCAAGTATTTAAGCTCTACTAAGCCAATAGCAGCCATGATAGAATTACCATGATCTTTATAACCCAGGTACTCTACATCATATTTCCATTTATAAGAACCTTTTGTGCCACTATTACGAGCATACGTATCCTTATTAATACCTAACCATGTCAATTTACGGCAAATTTCATCATACTTTTTATTCTGGAAACAAATCATACCACTATCAGCGGTTGGCAAATTTTTAACAGCCTGGAATGAGTAGACAGCCACATCTATGCCATCCCATGTACCTGGCATTTGTCCATTCACACGAGTACCGGCCATGTGTGCCGCATCAAGAATTAATTTTAGATTATACTCTTTACAGATTTCAATAATTTTATCTAATTGACCAACACGTCCACCATAACCAACAAAAATAACAGCTCTAGTTTTATCATTAATTTTACGTCTTACATCTTCAGGATCTAAGCAGAGATATTCATCTACATCAGCAAAACGAGGTACTAATTTTTCATATAAAACAGCATGATTCGTAGATACAAAAGTAATTGGTGTAGTTATAATTTCATCACCGTTTTCCCAACCATTTTCTTTTTTTAAGATTTCCACTGCTAAATGTAAACCAACAGTAGCAGAATTTAAGAAGTGAGCATTTTCATGACCAGTATATTCTTTCCACTTATTTTCAAATTCTACTGTTTTAAAACCAAGACCAGTCCACCCTATTTCAAGACATTCTCTGATTTCATTTAAACATTCTTCTACATGATATTTAGGTTTTAATACTTGAATTGTCATAACTATACTCTTTCTTATTAATATAATGATATCTATAATTAATTATACTAAATAGTATACTCTAATAAAATTATTTTCATAACAATATTTAACGTCCGTATTTACTTTTATATTCCCCACTAATTATATGTTCCCACCAGTCTTGATTATGCATATACCATTGAATAGTTCTCTTTATTCCCTCATCAAAAGATGTTTTTGGCAACCATCCTAATTCATCATTAATTTTAGTAGGATCTATAGCATACCGTTGGTCATGCCCTGGTCGGTCTGTAACATAAGTAATTAACGATTCATCTTTTCCCAATGTAGATAAAATCGTTTTTACTACATCAATATTAGCACGTTCATTATGGCCACCAATATTATAAACCTCTCCTACATGACCTTTTCTAACGATTAAATCAATGGCCTCACAATGATCTTCTACATATAACCAATCACGCACATTCTTTCCATCCCCATATACAGGTAATTGTTTATTATTGAAAGCATTAATAATCATCAGTGGAATCAATTTTTCTGGAAAGTGGTATGGCCCATAGTTATTCGAACAGCGAGAGATTGTTACAGGTAAACCATATGTTCTATGATAGGCCAATACTAATAAATCAGCAGATGCTTTAGATGATGAATATGGACTCGATGTATGAATCGGGGTCTCTTCTGTAAAGAATAAATCTGGTCGATCTAGTGGTAAATCACCATACACTTCATCTGTGGATACTTGATGATATCGCTGAATCCCATATTTACGACAAGCATCCATTAATACAGCAGTTCCCATAATATTCGTACGCAAGAATACTTCTGGATTCTCAATACTTCTATCTACATGAGATTCAGCTGCAAAGTTAATAACTATATCTGGTTTATATTGCTCAAATATTTCATATATAGCTTGTCTATCTGCAATGTCTGCTTTCACGAAAGAAAAATTAGACTTATCTTTTACAGGTTCTAAAGTTTCTAAATTACCTGCATAGGTTAGTGCATCAACGCATATGATATGATCCTCTGGATACTTAGCTACCATCATATGTACAAAGTTACCACCGATAAACCCAGCACCACCGGTTACAATAATATTCATATGTTCACCACCCTATTGTCCACTATCAGCCATTGTAAAGGATATCTTATTCTCTAATTCATCAAAAAATGGTGATTTGGTATCCTTCTCAGATAGGATAGGGTTTTCTATTCCCCAATTAATAGCTAATGTAGAGTCATTCCATCGAATACCTCCATCTGCTTCTGATGCGTAATAGTTATCTGCTTTATACATAAACTCAACATGATCTGTTAGGGTTACAAAACCATGCCCAAAGCCACGAGGGATTAGAAATTGTTTTCGATTTTTTTCACTAAGTTCAACACCATACCATTGCTTATATGTAGGACTATCCTTACGAAGATCAACTGCTACATCAAGTACTGCACCACGTACACATCGTACTAATTTTGCTTGTGCCTTATCGCCATATTGAAAGTGGATGCCACGCAATGTACCTTTTACAGTAGATGATGAGTGATTGTCTTGTACAAAATTATAAAATAAGCCAGCCTCTTCCATAGTTCGCTTATTCCATGATTCCATAAAGAATCCTCGATGATCACCAAAAACTTGTGGTTCAATAATCACAAGACCTGGGATACCTGTTTCTGTAACCTTGATTCCCATATTATACAACCCCTATCCTTGTATTTGCCCCTCTGCTACACGCCGTAAATGTTTACCATATGGTGACTTACCATATAGCTTTGCACTTTCTAATAATTGTTCTTTACTAATCCAATTATTACGATAAGCAATTTCTTCTAAGGCAGATATTTCAATACCAGAACGTGTTTGAATAACTCGAACAAATTCAGATGCATCACTAAGAGAATCCACAGTTCCTGTATCTAACCAAGAATACCCTCTACCAAGTGTGTGAACACGTAAATCACCACGTTCTAAGTACATTTTATTTAAATCTGTTATTTCTAATTCTCCACGATCAGATGGTGTTACCTTTTTAGCCAATTCACAAACGTCTTTATCATAGAAATATAACCCTGTAACGGCATAATTTGATTTAGGATGTTGCGGTTTCTTCAATAGATTTTACTAATCCATTTTCATCAAATTCAACAACACCAAAACGTTCTGGATCTTCTACATGATAACCAAATACAGTCGCACCACTTGTAGCCTGTGCAGCTTCTTGCAATTGTTTTCTCATCCCTGCACCATAAAAAATATTATCACCCAAAATCATGGCACAAGAATCACCATCAATAAATTCTTCACCAATAATAAAAGCTTGTGCTAATCCATCTGGGGATGGTTGCTCTTTATATTGTAAATTAATGCCATATCTAGAACCATCACCTAATAAGCGTTCAAAATTAGGTAAATCCTGCGGTGTTGATATAATCAAGATATCCTTAATCTCTGCTAACATAAGCATAGATAATGGATAAAATATCATTGGTTTATCATAAACAGGCAATAATTGTTTAGATGTTACTAATGTTAATGGATATAGACGTGTCCCTGATCCACCAGCTAAAATAATCCCCTTCATACTTATCCTTCTTTATTCTTTTTAAGAAAAAAATTAATTTTAATGCGTTTACTAAATTATATTTTTTTCTCTAATAAGTTGACCACCATTTCTAGCAATTTGATTGCGTTCATCTTCATGACTCATATAATATTCAATCTTTTCAAGTAGCTCATTTATATTAGAATAACACTCGAAAATCTCTTTTTTTCTTTTAATTCTAAATTACACATATTCTGTCTATCACTCAAAAATAAAATTATCATTACCCATAACCTCAAAAGTTCGACAATTATAACATGTATGCCCTTCTATATGGATATTCAAATTGATTTTTGTCCGTTTATAATAAGTAATTACATCACTAGGTGTTAATACTTTATTCTCAACAAATTTAGATAAATATGGATATCTACGTTTAAACTTCCATTTACCGATAATCCGTTGATGCCAATGATGATCATGCCATATACGTCCTAATACAAGCATCTTATAATTCTTCTCATATGCCAACTTAGCAGCGGCTTCTAATATATCTAATCGTTTTTGTATACCTGCAATCGTACCAATAAAAAAATATCTATATCTTGCTTATCTTCAGATGTACGAGGTGAAGTATAAAATTCTGGCCCCGCAAATAATGGCAAGTATTCTCCCTCAATAGAATAATATTTTTTTAATTGTAAAATATCATTTATCTCAAAAAGAATAAATTTTAGAATATAGATATATATGATTTTTTTAAATCATTTATATCATGCATAGCATCCCAAACCCATAATCGACAATCAACCTGTTGAGATATAGTTTCATTTATAAAAAAATGTTTGATCTGGAAATCTAAAATCATTAAGAAATAAAACTATATCTATTTTTCTTATGTTTAATTACACTTAATAGTCGATTTCGCTCTACTTGTACAGATTTATCATAATCTAGTTCAAATATCTCTGTACAATTACCTAGTTGCGTATTCGCGAGCAATCATATTTCTAGAAAATATACTGCTATTTCTTTGATTAGTAACTAAACAAGTATTCATATTCTTCTCCATAAATTAGAATAAGTTTCTAATGATCAATATCCTCACTTAATGATACTTTTCCTAAATTAGTTTTTTTAATGACTCCTTTGTATATATATATTCTTTTTTTAGTAAAATCATCCTCAAAAGGGACACTATCACATTTGATTTGCATTATTCCTAACATCAGGTTAAAAATCAAATCATTGGTAATATAATAATCCTTATGTTGCTTTTAAGTTTTTATAAGTTTCAGAATATCTCATCTTATATTCATCAGACAAATAAATAAATAATGGAACTCTAACGATTGTCAAATCCATTAAAAATAAGGTTTTCTTTTTACTTCAATATCTGTTCCATGATCTGAAAAAAATAAACCATAGACTGTAAATTTAAAAGCAGATTTACTATAATTAAAAAAATTAATTTTAATATATAATCCGTATAACGTATTGAATTATCATAAGCATTTACTCCTAAGCCATGATTTTTTTCTACAGGCCAAACCTCAAACTCTGCTGGATATCTTTCATTAAATACAACATGGCTACCTTTTTAAATGTAATACTATCAACTTATTAGAATCTGTTTGAGGAATGGATTTTTAAATAATCTAACAACGCTTCATCATATGGAACAGATGTATAATCTTCTAAAGTCCATCTATAATGATCTGCCTTCTGGCCAATGATAGATACAACTGTATTTTTCTACATTAGCAACGCCTTGATTACTATACCAAAACGTTTCAAATCCACAAGATTTTTGCTGCATCAATAATAGTAATAGCATCAACAAAATTTATATTATTATATTGATTAGCATTAGTTAAAAGCTAACTCCATTACCTTTTGCCGTTTGTACAAATGATGAATACATATGATTAAATGTAAGAATCTTATCAGATTTACTCATTTCAGTTAACCATGGAGTAGTATCTCGATTGTATTCACATAGGGCAGACATATGATCTGTATTAGCAGATTCTCCTATAACAAGAATAAATGTATTTCCTGATTTACTTAATAAATGCTCAAATTTTTAAATTTTCTATTGCTTCTTTATGCTTTTACATTATATTGTGCTAAACTTCTTTGGAATCTACAAAAATTCTAATACTAATTTAATTAGTCCTGTTTTTTTCTTATTAAAAGCATTTTTGACCTTTTTACAATAAAAAGTAAAATAAATGATTCCCCAAAAAAATATATTCATAATGAATAAATCAGTTATTTTAAAAAGAATTCAGTACTATAGAAAAAAATTTGATAACAAGAATATTGCTACAATAAAACAAAGACCACCTAAAAAGAATTAAAAAAACTTTTCAAAAGATGAGATTGTTTTAAAAAAACTCAATAACCTCATATTTTTTTGTGTATAATAAATAGTCTGTATAGTAGAAATATCAATAACTTTTCTATATATTAAATAATATAAAATCGTTACTATACTTGGTGTTAAAAAAAGCCAATAATAATTATGCAATATATAATACGACAGATAATTTCACTATTAATAAAAATAACCTAATATCATTGTTATTAATATTAATTCAATAACAGAATATATTCCCCTATACAAAAATCATAGCAATGCAAAAATCCAATTTTTTTCCATTGCTATTTGTTAAATAATAAATTACTGGATAAGTATACGAAATAATTAAACCAATAATACTTGGCACAATAAATATACTCATATCAACATAAAAAAATTAATACTAATATATATTACACCTGTAAGTAAAATTAATGGTATTAATAACTTAACAGCAGAAACACGATAGTCTGAATTATCTAAACCTTTTGATAAATATATAAGAGAAAAAAATATAATACTAGAAATACTATAAAAAAAGTAAAAATATAATACATACAACTACACCCTATCTTAATAATATCCCTACCAAATCTTATTCCTATATAAATAAAAGTTTGCATTAATTTCTAATAGTCTCAAATAATAAATTTTCCCATCTAGACCATATAATATTAGGAGCATATTGTTTCATAGAATTAGATGCATTCTTTCCTAAATTAGTACACAACTCATTATCAGACATAAGTTTTTTTAACCCCTGTGCAATATCATCAGAATTGTCTGCTACCAAAATTCCATTATATTCATCTTGCACCATATCAGATACACCAAGCCATGTATCACAAGCTATGACAGGTAACCCTTTAGCCATCGCTTCAGCCATCGATAAACCAAAACCTTCTGATGCACTCATCATGGCATATATATCTCCTGTTGATAAAACAGATTCCACATCCTTAGTAATACCTTTAAATTGGACCCTATCCGTTAAATTTGCCTGTTTTATCATCAATTCTAATTGTGCTTTATAGGCTTTATTCTCATCAGCGCCCCACAGTTCAACAATCCAATTTGGAAATTGATCTGCCACTTTAGAAAAAGCTTCAATTAATAAGTGAGGTCGCTTATGTCCCTTTGCCAAACGACCTATAAATAAAATTTTATGTACATCTTTTGGTTTTGTTAAGTCTACTTGATTAGTAAATTGTGGTACTACATTTCCTATAACCACAATTTTATTATTAGGAAGATGTTCTTCTAATACTTTTTTAAATGATGGTAATAGCACTTGATTTACATCAGATTGCTTTTACAGCTTCTAAAAGACAAAACAGGGTAAAAAAATCAAAATAATCTTCTGGATTACCATGACTCATAGTAATAATAGGTATATGATTATTAATATTTAAATCAATTATCAAACTTTTTAGATGCACCTGGAGTAAATGATACAATAATATCTGGATTTATTGTTTTTATTATTTGTCCCATATAAGGGCAAATATATTTATAGTTAAAATCGTTATTTACAGTACGTGCTTTTTTTGTTTACTAAATAATCGATAAAACTCACGTTTTTAAACGTAATGAAAGAGGATATTTGATTCGTTTTTCCATTCTGTAGTCGTACATCATAACACTTTATATCCTCATCTATAGGAAAGAAAAAAATCACCACTACGTTCATCAGCATAAATAACTGATACAGTATGTCCTCGTTTATGCATTTCATTAGCAAAAAGCACTGGTTACTTTTTGCTAATCCGCCTGTATCTCCAACCATCTTAGTCGTATTTACTAGTAAAAATATTCATTATCAAACCCCATATGTATAGCAATTAAAAGGTGTTTACTGACTATAATAATTACATTTATTATAGCATATATAGACCTTTAATTACGCATAAACTCATACTTTATTCATTTATTAAAATGTATCTAATCACTTAGATTATAAATTCAAAGCCTATAAAAAAACTTCTACTATATAATCAATTACATTTAATAGTAGAAGTTTTATACATTCAATATTCTATTTTAAATACGCCTTTAAATTTTTCTTTAATTTGTTCTTCGTACTGATCCAATAATTCATATCTCTTCCGATATTGGCTAC
>BNJU01000112.1_pt1 | contig 71674 bp, 95 predicted proteins | sample 8539281 | NCBI WGS metagenome assembly BNJU01 (sample SAMD00202456, study PRJDB9452) | human saliva metagenome | isolation source: human saliva | place: Japan | reverse complement strand
AGCAAGCCGCAGCCTTTAGTTCTGAATAAACCTTTCTACTTTGAAATATTATGGACAAAAAAAGTTGCCTTCGGGGAGCCCACTGAAAAAGTCATCCAATTGATGGCTTTTTGTTATACTAGAGATGAGGTGAAATAATGCTTGATAATCAGTTAACTATGGATGTCAGTCCTTACTCTAGTTTGTATCATATCGTTGTTCCTAAAACCCACTTTTTACGTCAGCTAACTGAACTCTGTGATTTTAGCTTTATTTATGATGAACTAGAAAAGAATTATCGTCCCGATTTTGGGCGTAAAGCTTATTCACCGATTATGATGTTCAAATATCTCTTGTTGAAAGATATTTATAAGTTATCAGATGTCGATGTGGTGGAACGTTCCTTGTCAGATATGGCCTTTAAATTTTTTCTTGGTCTAGCTCCGGAGGATTCTGTTATCGAACCATCCTCTCTGACAAAATTTAGAAAGCTAAGAATTAAAGATGACAAGCTGCTTGACGTATTGATTCAGAAATCTGTTCAAATTGCACTCGAACACAACTTGATTAAGAGTAAGATCCTCATTGTGGATGCCACTCACACCAAAGCTCATTATAATCATAAGAAGCCCCAAGAAATTCTTAGGGAGCGTTCAAAAGCTCTACGTAAAACGATTTATCAACATTCAGAAGATATCAAAATAGAATTTCCAAAGAAACCTCAGGAAGATAACCTTGAAGCAGAGTTGACCTATACAGAGGAGTTAATGGCTGTGGTTGAAAAACACGAGGAACTCTTAGCTCTGCCGGCTGTGTCTCAAAAGTTCAATTATCTAAAAGAAGCTGTCGAGGACGACTTAGAACACTTGGAAGCTTCTGTTAAAGAGGAGGCTAAGCTTGGACATAAGACAGCCGACACCTCTTTCTATGGATATAAAAGTCATATCGCTATGACGGATGAACGGATTATTACCGCTTGTGTGGTCACTTCTGGTGAACAAAGTGATGGGAAATATTTACCTGAGTTATATGCCAAAACAAAGGAAAATAGTCTGGACCTCGAGACGATTATTGGTGATGCGGCTTATTCAGGAAAGGATAATATTCAACTAGCTCGTAAAGAAAAGATTCATTTGGTGTCAAAATTGAACCCTTCTGTTTCAAAAGGTTACCGTAAAGAAGAGGATGCGTTTGAATTTAATAAAGACGCAGGGCTATTTGTCTGTCCGGAAGGACACATGGCTATTCGCAAAGCAAGGACAGGGAAAAAATATCAAAATAAGAATCAAGTTGTCACTCATTACTTTGACATTGAGAAGTGCAAGAGTTGCCTTTCCAAGGAAGGGTGTTATAAGGAGGGGGCAAAGTCTAAAACTTATTCAATAACCATTAAGAGTAACGACCATCTTTTCCAGAAGAAATTTCAGGAAACACCGTATTTTAAAGAAATGGCTAGACATCGCTATAAAATCGAAGCGAAGAATGCCGAACTAAAACAGAGACATGGCTTTGATGTCGCAAGGGCATCAGGTCTTTTCAACATGGAATTACAGGCAGCCACAAGCATCTTCGTGGTCAATATGAAACGAATTATGACCTTAATAAACACAAAATAACCGAGGAATACGCTCAAATTGATGAGAGATTCCTCGGTTTTCATTTCATTAAAAGTAAGAGGCTTACTTTTTCAGTGGGCTCCCTTCGGGTGACTTTTTTGTTACAATAGCTAGAAAAATTATTCACTGTAAATTGTCTTTTAGAAAAGGAGGCTAGCATGAAAGTCTATCAGCATGTAAATATCGTGACTTGTGATCAAGATTTCCATGTCTATCTAGATGGAATCTTAGCCGTTAAGGATTCTCAAATCGTCTATGTCGGACAAGAGAAGTTAGAGATTTTAGAGCAAGCTGAGCAGATTATAGACTATCAGGGAGCCTGGATTATGCCAGGTTTGGTCAATTGTCACACCCATTCTGCAATGACAGGTCTGAGAGGAATCCGAGATGATAGCAATCTCCATGAATGGCTCAATGACTACATCTGGCCGGCAGAAGCTGAGTTTACTTCCGACATGACTACCAAGGCGGTCAAAGAAGCTCTGACAGAGATGCTCCAGTCGGGAACAACGACCTTCAACGACATGTATAATCCAAATGGTGTGGATATTGAGCGGATTTATCAGGCAGTCAAGGCTTCCAAGATGCGTTGTTATTTCTCACCGACCCTCTTTCTTCAGAGACAGAGACAACTGCTGAGACTATAAGCAGAACTCGAACAATCATTGAAGAAATTATTGGATATAAAAATCCAAATTTCAAGGTGATGGTAGCACCACATTCTCCTTACAGTTGTAGTAGAAACTTGCTGGAAACTAGCTTAGAAATGGCGAAAGAGTTTGCTATTCCAATCCATATCCATGTGGCGGAGACCAAGGAGGAGTCAGGAATTATCCTGAAACGATACGGCAAACGTCCCCTTGCTTTTCTAGAAGAACTGGGCTATTTAGATCATCTGTCTGTCTTTGCTCACGGGGTCGAATTAAACGAGCGCGAAATTGAACGCCTGTCATCTTCTCAAGTCGCTATCGCCCACAATCCTATCAGCAACCTCAAATTGGCCTCAGGAATCGCTCCAATCATCCAACTCCAAAAAGCAGGAGTAGCTGTGGGAATTGCGACAGACTCAGTTGCTTCCAATAACAATCTTGATATGTTTGAGGAAGGACGGACTGCAGCACTTCTTCAGAAGATGAAAAGTGGGGATGCCAGCCAATTCCCGATCGAAACAGCCCTCAAGGCACTAACAATCGAAGGGGCTAAGGTCCTAGGGATGGAAGAACAGATAGGAAGTCTGGAAGTTGGTAAGCAAGCAGATTTTCTCGTCATCCAACCTCAAGGGAAAATCCATCTCCAACCTCAGAAAAATATGCTTTCTCACCTTGTCTATGCAGTCAAATCCAGTGATGTTGATGATGTTTATATTGCTGGAGAACAGGTTGTTAAGCAAGGTCAAGTCCTGACAGTAGAACTTTAGAAGAAAAATCACGAAAAAATTTTAAAAAAAGTTTGCAAAAATCTTGCATTCTTTTTTAGACTATGCTATACTTATATACGGTTTGAAAAAACTGCCTAAGACAGTAGGGGAGCAGGACTCATAAATATCCTACCGAGGACAAAACGTATCATGTAAAAAGAAGCGTATTGTACTTTCGTGTCTAGGTTTGGGCGCGTTTTTCTTTTGGAAAAATTCCCCAAGCAAAATAATTACGGAGGTGAACACACTAATGAGTGAAGCAATTATTGCTAAAAAAGCGGAACTAGTTGACGTAGTAGCTGAAAAAATGAAAGCTGCTGCATCTATCGTCGTTGTAGACGCTCGTGGTTTGACAGTTGAGCAAGATACAGTTCTTCGTCGTGAGCTTCGTGGAAGCGAAGTTGAGTATAAAGTCATTAAAAACTCAATCTTACGTCGTGCAGCTGAAAAAGCTGGTCTTGAAGATCTTGCATCTGTATTTGTTGGACCATCTGCAATTGCATTTTCTAATGAAGATGTTATCGCACCAGCGAAAATCTTGAACGACTTTTCTAAAAACGCTGAAGCACTTGAAATCAAAGGTGGTGCAATTGAAGGCGCTGTCGCATCTAAAGAAGAGATTCTTGCACTTGCAACTCTTCCAAACCGCGAAGGACTTCTTTCTATGCTCCTTTCTGTACTTCAAGCGCCAGTGCGCAACGTTGCTCTTGCAGTCAAAGCGGTTGCAGACAACAAAGAAGACGCAGCTTAATCTTAAGCTACGCAGCGTAGCCTAGCTACGAAAAATCTATTATAAATTTAAAAACATATTTGGAGGAAATAACAATGGCATTGAACATTGAAAACATTATTGCTGAAATTAAAGAAGCTTCAATCCTTGAATTGAACGACCTTGTAAAAAGCTATCGAAGAAGAATTTGGTGTAACTGCAGCTGCTCCTGTAGCTGTTGCTGCAGCTGGTGCTGCTGACGCTGGTGCTGCTAAAGATTCATTCGACGTTGAATTGACATCTGCAGGCGACAAAAAAGTTGGCGTTATCAAAGTTGTACGTGAAATCACTGGTCTTGGACTTAAAGAAGCTAAAGAACTTGTTGACGGTGCACCAGCACTTGTTAAAGAAGGCGTTGCAACTGCAGAAGCTGAAGAAATCAAAGCTAAATTGGAAGAAGCTGGAGCTTCAGTTACTCTTAAATAATAGAGCAACTACATTAGTAGCTTAAAAACATGATTAAACCGCTATTCTTAGGACTAGCGGTTTTTCTTTTTGTTCGTGAGGGGGCAAAAAAGGGGCAAACTATTTATAAAGTTTATCCAGGACATCAACAACTTTTGACTTGATGTTCTTGGTAACGTGAGTATAGATTTCCATGGTTGTCTTACCGTTATCCTTATGTCCTACTCTCTGAGTAATGGCTTTTAGAGGAATGTTGTTTTCAGCAAGTGTACTGATAAGGGTGTGTCTTAGAATGTGAGGGTGTAATGGCTTATTTATCGGCTTCTTTAACGTGGCATTAGCATTCTTCATCAACTTACCAATGCTTGATTTATGAATAGGGATACCACTTGATGAAACAAAGATAAATCCCATATCTTTATAGTTTGGATTTGTATTTTTCCGTAGTTCATGCAGCTCTATAAACTCTTCTATAATCTCAATTTCTTTATTGGTTAAATCAACTACTCTGATAGACGATAAGGTTTTGGGTGTAGTCTTGATACCCTCTGAACCTTTACGAGTTGGATCTAAAGTTCCGTTGATAGTAATGGTACGTCTTTTCTTGTCGTAATTCTCAAATTTAAGCGCACCAGCCTCACCGACTCGGCAACCATTTAAAGCCATAAATTCAGCCATACGAGCGACATGATACCCTCGGTTATATTCTTTCATGGCTTTTAAGAGTCGCTTTAATTCGCTTTGTTCAAGGAACTTATCTTCGATACGCTCCATGTTTTCGTACGTTACGACTTGTTTTGGCAGTCTGACACGTTGGATAGGGTTGCTATCAATCAACTCTAAATCTTGGGCGTATTTGAAAACCATGCTGAGTACAGATTTATGTTTTTTTAATTTGATATGATTATCTTCTGAGTCCGTGAAATATTGTTGAGCGTATTTAGCAGTGATGTTTCTTATTTTTATTCCTGGAGCAAAACTTTCTTTCACTTCATCAACCGCATAGACCATAGTTTTCTCGGTAGAAGCTTTGATGGACTTTTTATGGAGATCCCACCAATCGCTTAGCACGTCATCAAAAAACATGTCAGTAGTAGTCAAACTTTGTAACTTTTCAGCTATCTTTTCATCTAGTAATTTTTGTGCTTCTTTCTTAGCCCTGCTCGATCCAGAATCAAGAGTAAGAGATACCCTTTTCCATTTCTCAGTATATGGGTCTTTGTATCGCTCAAAAAAATTTATATTTGCCGTTTGGCAATTCTTCCATCCACATTGATTCTACCTCACTTTTTTGATAAAATGGGTATAAGAAAATGACCTTTTTAATGGTTATTTCTTATAATGCTAATCCTCACACTCTCCTCGACCAGAATTTGAGTGTGGGGATTTTTTTTGAGTTGTTTCCAAAATGGAAACAGTTGGTTTTAATTTATATTCTTGGTTCATTACGGTGCCAATCATCAGGAAACCTAAAGACTGGTTGATTACATTGATGTCTATAGAAGGCAGCTTTTTCTCTAGTTTGATAACTTTCTTTCTAAGAGTATTCCACAAAATGTTGAATTCTGCTTTACTAATAAAGCATTGAAGGCTAATAATTGTTGAATATACAGTTTTTTTCTACTGTCATCCCCCATCAAGATATCTTCGTTATGAATCGTTTCCCAAAACGTACTATTAGAACGGCATCTGAAGTTTAATAAGCGATTATTGTGAGCGCATTTATTTCGTACCTCATTTATATTTTTTAGAAAAGATATCAAGGTTTCTGGTGGGAAAACATCGTTAAAGTCAGGTACATTTGTGCTTATAAAACTTACTAAATCCCGTGCGATTTCATTTTGGAGTGAATTTGGTAGATTTTCAACAATCGTGCGTAAATCTCCAAACTCTAGATAATCAGTTAGTACCCAGATTGGGACATCTGAATGAGTATGTTCGTAGTGGTGAATTGAATTTCCTCTGTATCGCTTGTTTGTGTTTATGATTTTTGATAGTTTTGATACAATAAATCCCACGTCTAATATTTTATTATCTGCATAAGAATTGGTGTTTAGATAGGCGTATTTTTGACTAGGGTAGGCTTCAGCGAATCTGTGAGCAGTGATTGACTTGATATGGTGTTCAGCTTCAAGAATAGCTTGTAAAATGGCTCGTTTTACATCTTTGTCAAATGTATAGAGGCTTGAAACTTCGTCAAATGTGACACCGTCAATATAAGTGTCGGTACCAGAGTGTTGAAAAAACTTACTGTATCCATTGATAATATTGTAGTAATTGTTGCTTAGCAGGTACTTAGCCGTTTTAGATTCATCTGTAATGGATAACCCTCTGATTTTTAGTGTTTCGATTTGTTCCTCGATTGTTTTAAATGGTTTCAAAAAAACTCCCCCATTCTATTTAGAATGAAGGAGTTTTCCCGTATCGGTCCCCGTAGAGATCCCGACGCTTTTTTTCTCTAATAAATTCATTCTAAATGATTTTTTTAAAAATGTCAACTGTTTTTTTAAAAAAATAATTTTTTTATTTCTCTATACACACTCACAACTTCCCCAATGGTTCGGATGTCTATTTCTGGTGTGATTGGCATATCTTTACAGATTACCTCACACTCAGAGTTGCCAAACTTTGCGAGTGTGGGGATTTTTTTACATGTTACTAACTTGTTTATAGAATTCGTCTTGAATCATAACTTCATCAGTAACTGTTTTTAATTGATAGCGCTCCATAAATCGGACGCTATTAAAACTTTCGACTCCATATTCAGCTATCTCTTCGGCTACCAGATTTTGAATCATGTAACGATTCGCTTCATTCTCACATAGTAAAGGAGCGTTTTGATATAGGCTCCGGAAGTGGTCTAGATGACCAAGTTCATGAAAAAGGACTTTTCGCCTTTCGTCTGAGCTTAAATCGGCATTGATGTAGATGATCCTATTTATATCGTCATAGAATCCGTTCCTTGACCATTGTTGGCTGCTAAACTCGCGCAAAGTAACCTTATGGAGATCTAATAATTCTTTTTCTGTCATATTTTCTCGCAAAATTCCTTTACTAAACAGTTTGTTTTTGCTAAAATCAAGTTGAAAAACAAAGAGGAGGAGTTGGTATGAAAAACATTCAAATCCTTTGGGGATATTTATTGTTGTATTCTATTTTTTCTCTCACTCTTTTCTTTTTAGACAGGGGTATTGTTTTAATAACTTTTGTGATTTTTATTCTAGTTGTAAAAATCATCCCTCACCCTGATTCTCATCGGAATCCATTTGCGTTTGGGCTACGTTTTCGTAAGAGACATTAGGAGAGTCAACGGTTATTTCAAAAAGCCCTTACATTTCTTAGTAATTCTAGTTCTTTGCGAGCTTTTTCTATTTCAACATCTCGCTGTACATCTTTCAGCTTAGCGTCTTTTTTTCCATAGTCTCAACTTCTACAGTCAGTTTGCGTTCTTCCAAACTGGCTGTTTTTCTTTGTTGCAAGTATGGGAAGAGTCCCTTTACTTTGATGCCTTTGATATCAATATCTCCGAATAAGAGACCAATACCTATTAATCCTGAGTTCAGCATCCAATGATTATCTGATATGAATTGACTTATGGATTGTAGATTTATATCTCCCGGACTCTCTACGTTAGAAGTGGCAACGATTTCCTCATTAATTTCAGGATTTTTATATTCATCGATAATAGAATAGAGATTTTTCCACATACTGGATGTAATTGGATTTTTGGTGTTAACTCTCAAATGAAGGTGTAATTTCCCTTCTTTGAAGTAAAGTGGAGATATGAGACCATCGATATATTTTGATAAATCAGTGATATTAAAGATGGTATGATGGACGGTTAGCGTGCTATATAGAAATTTTGGATTTACTTTTCTTCGTGGCACTTCGTTAATCCACTTGACTTCTCGACGTTTGATATCCGTAGACTGTTCGTAGCCATGATTTAGGGTTAGTTGCTCTTTTGGGATATCTTTTTCGTAGACATCACTTGTAATTTGGCCAATCAAGAAATAGTTCGACTTGAATGATGGAACTACGACATAATCTCCTACACTCATATCTTCCACAAAGCTATAGAGTCGTTTAGCAGTAAATGTAATTTGGTGTTTTGATAGACTTCTGTCTTGATACACTCTTGCTATTTGTTGCTTGTAGTGCTCTATAGTTTTTTTTCTGTTGTGAGTAGTAAGTCAGTTGTCTGTAAATCTGCAAGCGTGACTTGGTTGTGATGAATAGAAATGAAGTGGTTGTATTTAAAATCATCGTAATACTTTCCACCATCTGCTCGAACTAGCCAGTATTTTGCACGACTGTTAAATTGATAGATTTCAATTTGATTTTTGTGAGACATTTCAATCTCCTTTTTTATTTTTCTCTATACAAATCTACAACCTCACCGATAATTCGGAAGTCCGTCTCTGGTGTGATTGGCATATCTTTGTATTTAGGATTCAAGCTATGTAGGTAGGATTGTTCTGTATCAATAACCAGTTGCTTAATATATGCCTCTCCGTTGTAGTTAAATACACCGATAACACCGTCATTCAAATCAACACTTGTCTGGATAAATACTAGGTCGCCGTCGTGATAATCAGGCTCCATAGAGTCACCTTTGATTGGAATAACAAAGTCGGCATCAACATCCACTGGCAACTCTATCCGTTCCACTCGTACATCGTTCAAATACTGCCCAGTACCTGCAGAAGCAGCATGGTCGTAGTAGTCGTAATCATAGAGTTGAACAGCTTTCTCCGATACTTCGTTTTTCTTAGCTTCTCTTCGTTTCTCTTGTTCGTCACGTAATTTTTCAGCGTATGTGATAACTTTTCTTTGTCCAGGTGGTTCTAGTTGGTCGTAGATTGATTGGATTGGGGAAGTGGTAGGGGTAATTTCAATAGATGAAGGTTTGGCTAGGTCAAATAGATATTGAGGAGAAACTTCTAAAGCCTGAGCGTATATTCTAATATCCTTTTCATCTAACTGTCTATTTCCGTTTTTCATGATTAGAAATTGTATTTTTGTTTAAAACCCTGTCAGCTCGGCAAGTTTTTTTTGAGTTAATTTCTTGGATTTTTCTTACTCTTTAATTGAGCTACCTAGTATATTCATATTAAACAACTCCTTTCATTTCTTATTATATACTAACGTGACAAAAAAATAAATAAAAAAATCTCAAAAAAGTGATAAAAAATTATTGACAAATATCTCAAAACGAGATATAATTAAATCAAGCTTAAGGAAAAAGGAGGTAAGGCGAAATGATGGAACACATCATAAAAAGCCTAGCAACCAAGGACACTGCAACCGTCATCTTGGTACTAGGCTTAACCAGAGAAGCACGTTTGTGGCACAAACAAATCTTAGAACACAAACGTAAGCTTCAAAACAAAAAGTAGAGAAAGGGGCGATGCCCCAACCTCTACTTGATAGTGTACCATCATTTGCCGTGAAAAGCAATGAGTGAAGAAACTGGATTGATAATCCTAGCAGGATTTGTGATTGTGTCTTTTACTATTCGTCAGATAGTGAAGTACCGATGTGATAAAAAAGATAAGGAGTAGGTAAATGAACGAACTAGAAAGAACAGCCCTCAACGAGATATTGAGGACCGTGACATATATTGCTGAGAAGTTGGATGAACTAGATTCTAAGATTTCTTTGGGCATAAATGACAATCAAGAGAAAAAAATTTACTGATAGGAGTAGAAAAGATTATGGCAGATTTAATTTCGGAAAAAGGTTTGAAAAACTCTATACCAGTTGCAGAGATAGCTACAGCAGTTATTACTCTATCAAACGGTAAGAGAATAGAAGTGACCAATCCTGTAATGCAAATTGTTGAATTATTCCGATTTGTTGAAAATCCTAAAAATAGATTTTTAAATATAGGTGGCGTTATGGTTAATATCAATCAAATAGCGACTATGAAGTGGATTACTGAAAATCCTTTTAAAGGCGATGTGTAGGTAGAGGAGTAGGAGATGAATGAGTTTGAATTGAGAGGCGGTCAGATTTATCTTGACGGAAACCTTTTAAAAGGGGTAGAGAAATTCAAATTAAAAAGCACGGCTGAAAACAACAGTGCTGAGTTATTTGTGAAATTACTGGTTGAATTGCCTAGAGATTAGTTCTGCAATAATGGATAAAAAGACTCCAGCAAGTTACCAAGTCGCTGGAGGTGTGGATTTTTTATAGATCAACGTTGGTAAGACTGAAATCACTTCGGAGGTTCCACTTCCTACACATGCATCATTCACTGCGAATACTAATTCTCGGGAAGTTCTGGGGAAAGAGTTAAAGTTTCCACCCTACTCGTACATTTGCTATCACAAAAGCACGGCAGGTCGATAACTCATTCCCTTTTCTCCACACTAGTTACTTGTCAGTTGGAAAGACTGATGTTCATTAGTGAGAACGTTTTTCAAAGGTTGATCACATTTCTATACAAAAACTCGGACAAATAAAGCGTCCTCCCTTCGTAAAGATATATTCATTATGCAAAATTAAGTTGATTAACACATCGGTCTTGGGACTGATTTTTGGAGGCAATATTGGAAGATAAAATCATCGAACTGGCTGATTACTTCATCAGCGAAAACACAACGTACAGAGAAGCAAAAATAGCGTGTAAGAAGCTATTGAAACAAGTCAGCCATGAGATTGAACTCAGGGCGTTGGAAAGTAAGATAAGGGGGAACGATAATGGAACAGCCACATGTTAATGTTGATATTTCTGGTGTGGAAAAGTTAGCAGAAGTAACTCAAACAGCAGCAGAAGGAATACAAGAATTGATTGCACTAAGAAAAGAATGCGAATTTTTGAGGAAAATGTTGATTGATGAACGGAAGTTCTTTATTGAGACAATGAAGTACCATTTTATTCAAGAGTATCGTTCAACAATTGCTAGCAATCGAGAGCATAAAAAAGAGTTGCAGGAAGCAACTCAGTCAAATTAGCCGTTATGTTCGGTCGGCATGCAAAAGTAGCAACCGTCAAACTGCTTGTAGGGTTCGGTTTGCCTAGCATATTCCATAGCTTGAAAAATTGTAGTCGAATTTTTCCTAGATACGTGGAATGAATTGTATCAGGTAGATACTTACAAGAAAGTTTATGTACTTCGTGATTATTGTTAGTATCAACGCGATCGTTATACCAATAATGAGTCATAACATTACCTCCTTTCTACTGAAATTTTGACTAAAACGTGAGAGGTCTTAGTCAAGATATATTATAACCCAAATATTTTTGTTTGTCAATATATTGTATAAGAAAGGACTTAATACGCTTGAAAAAACACAACATATGGTATTTTAGATGTGGGATAAAAATTGAAAAACAATTAAAAAATAAAAAGGCTGGTCGATGTATCGTTTAGCCAAAGAATCAAATGTCCATCCATCTAATTTTTTTCTAACCTAAAGGCTGGAAGGATGAAAGAGATGTCGTGGACGAATATGTGCAAAATTGCTGATGCACTGGAAGTCAGCTTGGATGAATTAAGATAAGGGGGTGAGTGCGTGCAGGAACTTACAAAAAAACAAAAGTTAAAAAAAGCAAGAATTGAAGCCGAAAATAAAACTTAGAAAAGAGAGAAAGAAGCATGAACTTACGACAGTTTTTATGGCAGATTTAATTGGTTTGAAAAAAATCGCAGACAATATGAATTAAAAAGAAAATGGCAAAGCTCCATTCCATGATTATGAGATATCTATTATTTCTAATTATTTTCACAAATCAGAGAGTGAATTATTTTTTTAAAATAAAATATCTCAAATTGAGATCAAAGAGAAAAGGAGAACTTATGACAGATTTTAAAAACTTAAATCTTCAATTAATCTTTCAGAAATGCGACGGATGATTACACTGCAGTCAAAAAAATGATTTTCTGAGAGATCCAAAGCTTGAGCCAGCCACAATTGGGATATTGATGGTCGTTCTCAGCAATAAAGAGAATTGGCTTGTATATCCAGAGGAAATAGCCAGACGGTTGAATATTAGCCATGAGAAATGGTTTTTAAGGCATTTCAAAAAGATTGAAAAAAAGCTGGATATTTACGGACTGTCAAAAAGCCTCGGCAGAGGGAGAGGAGTTCAGACTTTCAGATTCTTCTCAGATACAAAAAATAACTGATTTTCAATTTGAAATTATGTTGCAACGTCTTGATGAAGCGATAGCTATGAAGAAGTCTGAGTTATCCACAATTACTTAATACAAAGTTGCATTTTACAACATTGTATTTTTACAACATTGCATTTTACAACGTTGTAAAATAAGGCACTAATAAATATTAACTAACAACAAGTATTAAATAACAATAAATATTAAAAGACAACAAGTCCTACTTCTCTAAATAAATAAAAGAGAGGGTAGAAAAAATAAATTCAAAGGGGAACGAAATGAGACCAAGACGATATCCGTATAGTTTCAAACCAAATCTGATGAACATTTTAGATAGTCGCTTTTATACACGGCTAATTGTTGAAACAGAGGATGGAGCGAAAAAAATAGCAGAAGTCACACTAGATGATGTAACCACTGCTACAGGATATGTTGTAAGGCTAAGACCAAATTATGACTAGCCTTTAGGTGGGAATGGATCTTTACCGTGGCTGTCACGACTTTGAATTTTCCCATCTTTGCCATGAATGATAAGTTCGGAACCTTGATTTCGTGAAATCTGTCTAGCAATATTTGTAGCTTCACTCTTTGTAGTAGTGTGAACAGTTGCTCTTGAATTGCCAGCACCTTTCACGTTCCAACCACCATTTTTGGCAGGGATAACATGCTGATTTTTGCCCATGCTTAAATCTCCTTTCTATTGGAATTTTGACTAAAACGGGAGAGGTCTTAGTCACGCTTTCATTGTATGATAAAAAACAATGATTGTCAACATATGGTGTTTTTTTGAAAGATAAGGTCACAAAAGGCACAATATAGTTGTAAAAAGACATACAAAGAAATAAAAAAACTATAAAAAAATAAAGTCAGATAAGGAGAAAAACGGCTATGCTCTGGGGAAAAAAATATCTGAAAAAACTTTCAGAGAAAAAAATTGGACAGTTTATAAACTTTGTTTAAAAAGCTGGTGTTGGTACAGCTGGGATCTATCGTTTAAGGGATGGAGTGGTAAAAGATTTATATTTTGACACAGTTAAGAAAAATCGCTGACGCGTTAGAAATCAGCACAGATGAACTAAGATAAAACAAAAAAAGCACCTGACGGCAATCAGGCGCATACTTAAATATTCAACATGATTATAACACGAAAGAGAGGAAATTGCATGCCGAAAACAGAAATTACTTATAAGCCAGTTGATGTGGACGAAAAAGCTACGCATGGTGATTACAAACATCTTTGTCAGAGGTGGGAAGGGTTGACTCCAGGGACTGCAAAAGTCTGGGCAGGTGAAATGCGAGAACACCCAGACTTCAAGCAGTTTATCGATAACCCAACTCATAAGATTGTATTTATCGATTACGAAGGATTTCGCATGTTTGTCAAATGGAAAAGTCGTAATCGCTATCGTACGAAGAAAGAAACTTTATCAGAAATGCTTGAGAATATCAAGAAAGAAAAACAATTCGGAATATAGGAGAGAGGAAATATGTTTGAACCACCATTAATAAACCAACTTTTAGGAACTGGCGCAGTTATTTTAGGGTTTATCGGAGCAGGGATTCTAGTACGACAAATGGAGCTTCACGAACTTGAAAAGCAACGCAAGTTGGAAGAGCGTGATACGAAGATTATCCAAGCGTTTAATGAAGCAGTTGAAATGGGTCGTGAGATTGAACGTGAGGAAATCCGTAAAAACATCCGCAGAGAGTTTCAAGGATTTACGTTTGATAACGAACCGCCTCAAGGATTGCGACCTGAGCCTCTAGCCTTACCAGAACCACGAAGAGCACGCTATGCAAAGTATTTGGAATAGATCAAAGGAGACGCTAATGACTAGAATTGAACTTGAAAACCGTGTGTGGCTTTTGGCCAATCACGAAGAAAAAAACGAATTGCTGGATCTTGGGCTAACATCCAAGGCCAGATATGTGAAACGAGTTCTGGAACTCGGAAAGGTGTATGCTCATGTTTGATTATGACAGGGATATGATGCAACCTCCTGAAGAACGAGAAGAGCTTGACCCGAGCGAATATGTGGATATCGGATGCGGTCGACGTCGATATGTGGGTGATGAAGTATGATTCAGGAACTACATGAAGAAATCGACAACTGGCGAGCTGAGTATATGCATCTTGGAATTGAGCTCGGAGAAATCATCAACAACCAACAAAAATATTATTTTGAAATTGCAAAACGAAAATCGGCGTATAAAGCGTGAAAATTGGAATCTGAAGAAGACGAAAGGAAGAAGATGAGCTCTTAGAAGGCTCTAAAATTGCCTGTAAGCGACTTTTGCAAGCAGGTATATAAAATATCGAACAAAGAATAAAACATGGAAATAGACCCCAAATATGAAGAATGAGGGGAAAAGGAGAGAAATAATGGCAACACTTTACGAATTGACAGGGCAATTTCTTGATATTTACAACTTGGAATTGGACGAAGAAACAAAACTAGACACCTTGGATTCCATTGATTGGGAAACTGAATATGAAACCAAGGTAGAAAATTATATCAAGGTCATGAAGAACCTTGAAGCGGACGTTGAGGCTCGTAAGAATGAAATTAAGCGCTTGACAGAATTGAACAAGGCAGACGAGAAGAAGAAAGAGCACTTGAAAGATACACTTTCAGCAAGCATGAGCCTGACAGGTCATGAACGTGTTGATACACCTCTTTTCAAGGTATCATTTAGAAAATCTCAAGCCGTGGAGGTAGACGAGGCAGTCTTACCAGAAGCCTATAAGGTAGCAACTTGGAAACCTGACAAAAAACGCTTGAAAGAGGACTTGAAGAATGGACTTGAAATCATTGGGGCAAGTTTGGTTGAACGTAAGAAATTGAGTATTAGATAGGGGTTTGAAATGGTAGAAAAAAAGCAAAGTATCTATGAAAAACTGGCGAATATTCAAAACGAGCTGAAAGCGCCAAAAAATCAGTATAACTCTTTCGGGAAATATAACTATCGAAATGCTGAAGATATCGAAGAAGCATTGAAGCCTATCTGTTTGAAATATCGGGCAACGTGCTTGATTTCAGAAGTAAAGACTGAAGAATTGGCAAGCGAACTGATCACGAAAGTTACTGTTTCACTCATGGATTGGGATAGCGACAGCGTGATTACAGTTGTAGGACGTGCAAGAGAAGAACGCACTAAAAAAGGTATGGATGCTTCTCAAGTATCGGGTGGAGCGCAAAGCTACGCTACTAAGTATGCGCTCAGTCAAATGTTTTTGATTGACGATAGCAAGGATGCAGACACGGATGCAGATTATATCCAAAGTGGACGAGCAAATCAAAAGCCAGCACCAGCGAAGAAAAAAGATGAACCTGTTATCTCAGTTGAGAAAGCAAACTACTACTTGAAAGAAATTGCTGCTATTTCTACTGAAAAAGGCAAAGAGGATGGCTCTATTGTTAAATGGTTCTTGAACCATCTTGGAGTGGTTGACTATAAGATGATTAAGCAGTCGCAGATTGAAGACGCAGATATGCTTTTGGATAAATTGAAAGGAAAATAGAAAATGTTGAATAATGTCGTATTAGTTGGTCGTTTGACCAAAGACGCAGATTTGCGTTACACCCAATCCAACGTTGCAGTTGCTACGTTTACCCTTGCAGTAAATCGCACATTTAAAAGCGAAAACAGAGAGCGTGAAGCTGATTTTATCAATTGTGTTATGTGGCGCAAGCAAGCTGAAAATCTTGCTAACTGGGCTAAGAAGGGCGCTTTGATTGGAATCACTGGACGCATTCAGACTCGTACTTATGACAACCAGCAAGGACAACGTGTCTATGTGACAGAGGTAGTGGCTGAGAATTTCCAGTTGATGGAATTTAAGAAAGACAACAGTCAACCAGTAGTTGACAGTCACGACCAGCAAGCGCCGAATTTTGCTAGAAATTCAAATCCAATGGATATCTCAGATGACGATTTGCCATTTTAAGATAAAAGGACAGAACAACAAATGATAGATTTAGATAAAAAATGATTGGGTCTGAATTTGGTTGGTTAACTGTAATTGAATTCTCGGACTCTCAAAATGGGCGAAAGAGATATAAATGCCAGTGCAGATGTGGAAAAAAAGTTATCAAAGTTGGAAAGTATTTGAGAAAAGGACAGACTACAAGCTGTGGCTGTGCGAGGTCAAAAAAATTCTCAGGGGTTAACTCTAGGAGATATAAGGATCTGACAGGTCAAATTTTTTTAATAAATTAACTGTAATTAGATTAAATGGATTTAAAAACGGCCGTGCAAATTTTTTTGTGCAGATGTGAATGCGGAAATACAACGGTTGTCACATCATCAAGCTTAAAAATCTGGGCAAACAAAAAAAGCTGTGGCTGCTTGCTTACATCAATGGAAGGTTCAGTAGCTCCATTACTAGAACATTTAAAAAAATCACTAAGCGTTGAACAAGGAACAAGTGTTTTTAGTTTAATTGAGAAGAGCACTGGTAAAAGCGGCATTAAAGGAGTCTACTTTGAAAGCGGACGTGGAAGATGGAAAGCAATGCTGACCTTTAAAGGAAAGACCTATCAAAAAAGGTTTGATACAAAAGAAGAGGCGATTAGGTATAGAGAGGAACTTCAAGAGTTTTATTTCAGACCTGTTATAGAAAAAGCTTATCAAACGGGGGTGCTAAATGAAATTGACGCTAGACATCCCTCCTAAACCACAATCCAGACCAAGATTTGCAAAACGTGGGAATTTTGTTAAAGCATATGAAGACAAGGATATGAAAGTCTGGCGTAATCGTTGTCGGTCATTGATTGCTAAACAGTACGCAGGTAAGTCTATGCTTGAGGGTGCGCTGAAGGCAAAGGTTAGATTTTATATCCAACCTCCTCAATATATTTCTAAGGTTAAGAAAAACCAGCAAGCGCTACTGGATGAAGTTATTCCAGTAGACAAGAAACCTGATATTGACAATTATGAAAAAGCGCTATATGACAGTATGTCAGAGATAGTGTTTAAGGATGATGGGCAGGTAGCTATGCACAATGTAGGTAAATTTTACAGCCTAAATCCTAGAATTGAAGTAGAAATTGAAGGAATAAAGGAGTTGGAAAATGGATAAATGGGAATTGATTAAGAAAATTGAACAGATGGGAGAATACGAACACTTTGTAGACGAACCAATCTCGAAAAAAGGTGTTCTTAACATACTTAACCAACTAGACGAACCTAAAAAAGTCAAAGTACCGCAGTTTGTAGCGGATTGGATTAGTTTTGTAAAAACAAATGGTGTTAAATTTAAAAACACTTATGGTTTTTATGAAGAGATAGCACCTAGTGATGATGTGTATCGTGTCATATACCACATTTTTAAAGATGGCATTGCAGGTAAAGAAATAGGAAGTTGGGTAGACGATAACATAGACACTTTTGCTCGCGCTTGGCTTGACGGCTACGAGGTCGAGGAAGAAAAGCAGTATTTGGTGAAGATAAAAGCAACTGGTCAATGTCTAGGAAAATATTATATAAATAACGAAATACTATCTCCAAGATTTATCTATACAGGACGAAACGCAGATGGATTTACCCGCAAAGAACTAGAAGAAGCTGGCTTTGGCTGGGTGTTTGATTGCCCAGGGATTTGGATTAAGGAGGTGGAGTGATGGCTGATTTTTTAAAATTAATCGGAGGAGTAACATTAATGGCATCAACTACTGCAGTGATTTTCCTTGGCTTCTGTGCTCTTATTGAATGGTATTTCACTTGGGTGTTTTCGATTTTTCCAGTCAAACCTTATTTAATACCGGTTCTGTTAGTACATTCTTTTCTTTTTGGAGGAGTAGTCTTTCTTATAGGAAGTTTAGTTGAATTAATCAGTGAAAGAAAATCTAAACGATAAAATATTGGAGGTAACAGATTGAAACGATTCATAGCTATCTGGATTTTGCTATCTGCCGGATTGAACATCTGGCAGATGGACAGGATTCGAGATTTGGAAGAGAAGAAGCCGATGCTCATCTATCGCGCTGATAACGCAGGCGCTGAGATATTCGGTAAAGTCGTCGGTAAAGGGCGGCATGGTAACCTTTACACGCTGACCATTCGTGATTACGGTGTGTTTGTGGTTACGAAGGACGTGTATGAGAAGGTGAAAGTAGGAGATGAGGTGATGTTATGACACCAGTTGAAATTTGGGCTAGTCAGGAACTGGATACTAGTTCTGAAAAACTAGCGGAACTAGCAGCGTTATTTGAAGTATAAGCTATGATTTTGTTCTTTGAAAACTGAATAATGAATGGGTGCGAGAACTTTTTTTGTTGAAAAATAAAAAAGTAACGCAAAAAGTATTGACTTAATGCGTTACAAATAGTATAATAGTCTATGTAAGGTTGAGAAATCTAACAAATCCAACAGAAAGGACTTAGCAGATGGCTAAACACGACAAGAAAAAAAGATGGTTTCCCAAAGCGAAAGAGGTCACAATCGAACTCAACCTCAAATTCCTTAAGATAACCATCAAATTCTAATGGGAGAGGGGCGAAAGCCCCAAACCCTGTTGTTTAGTTCATTCTAGCATAAGGAAAGGTAAAAAGCAAATGAAAGATAATGTACTTTACCACAAGAAGTTCAAGCGTGCAGAAATTACGATTGAGCGGACGACCTTGAAAGAAAAAGTTCAAGGTGTTGTTGGCATTGCCGTCCTTGCCTTGGCTATTTGGTATTTTACTAGATAGTTATGGCAAAGAAAATGGGGCGACCTCTAAAAGGAGAGAGCAAGCGGAATAAATCAATGACCGTCAGAATAACTGAGGATGAGTTTGATTTGATTTCAGATGTTTCCATGAAGTTAGGAATTTCTAAATCAGATACGATTATCCAGGCTGTTGAAGAGCTTGCTCAACGTTTAGAGGAATAAAAAAGCACGAAGTATTCCACCGACCAAAGCGATTACTTCGTGCAACCTCGCACCCATTCATAATGAATAGGATACGCATATAGTATACCATGCGTACCCTTATTCATGCAACCGTTTTATAGAAAGGGTACGCTTTTTGTGTACAGAAAATCATGGAAAATCAAGATTTTATCAACGAATTACATATGGCCTTTAGGTCAGAAGCAAGGACTGAGGAATTAGAAAAGTGGGACGCACTTCTAGCTGCAATCGTCAGAAAACATTTCCCAGAGGAACAGGCGAGACTATTCTTTGATGTTCAGGCAACTTTTATGGCAGTTTTTGCCAATGATCTAATCAATTTTATTATTAACTATTTTACAGAAGAAGAGGAAACAAATGAATAACGTAATTCTGCTGTATAATCAGCAAGAAGTAATTAACGAAGAACCTTGGACTTATAAACAGTTCAAAGATTGGGTAGATAATCAAGTTGACTTTGCGGAAGCTATGAGTTTACCTGCTAATAAAAAAGTGCTTGATGTTATGATGGAAAAAATGCAGAGGCTTGGGCGGAAATTGCAGATATGCTTGAAAACCGCAAGTTGATTTATAAGATGAAGAAAGGATAAAGAAAATGGAATTACAAATTTTTAACGAGCAGGAAGTTCTCGGAAAACATTTCACAGTTTACGGTACAGCAGATGAACCGCTGTTTGTCGCAAAGGATGTAGCCGAATGGATTGAGTACGATGTATCTAGTGTGAATAAAATGCTAGATAAAATCGATGAAGACGAAAAGCTGGTCGGAACATTGTTCCGTTCAGGTCAAAATAGAGAAGTATGGTTCTTAACAGAGAACGGTCTCTACGAAGTTCTCATGCAATCACGTAAGCCACTAGCAAAAGAGTTCAAGAAAAAGGTAAAAGAAATCTTGAAATCTATTCGTAAACATGGCTTGTATGCTATTGATGATTTGCTAGATAACCCAGATATGGCAATCGCAGCACTTCAGAAACTAAAAGAAGAGCGCCAACTGCGTTTGCAAGCGCAGGAAGAAGTGGCTCAAAAGAACCAGATTATCCAAGAGTTGCAACCGAAAGCGACCTACTATGACCTGGTCCTGCAAAGTCAGTCGCTAGTAGCTATCTCGGTCATTGCTAAGGACTATGGCATGAGTGCTAAGAAATTGAACAGCTTGCTGCATGAGTTGAAAGTTCAATACAAGCAAGGAGCAACTTGGCTTTTGTATCAAAAGTATGCTAGCAAGGGTTACACACAGTCAAAAACGCACACCATTGATGCAGACCGTAGCAAAATGCACACTTACTGGACTCAAAAGGGACGATTGTTTCTTTATGATCTGCTTAAAAATAAAAAAGGAATTTTGCCACTGATTGAGCAAAAAGATGTGGCTTAATTCAAAAAGCCCACTCCATAAGGACTAGGCTTCAAAGATGAAGTTGTAGAGTTGGACAACCTTCTGAAAACTGGTTGTATCCATAGTTGTGATTTTTTGAGCCTTGCGCTCTCTAAAGTCAAAAGTATAGAGTTGGAGTGGATTGACAGAGCCATCTACCTTATTGGAACGCACAGGAACAAGCAGGCCTTGTTCTTCTAGTCTGCTTTGACCGTGTGTAATAGGGCATACAGCCACAAATCCAGTCCGCTCCGAATACTCTCTACGAGAGACGACAATAGCAGGACGGCGTTTCTGAATTTCACGTCCAACAGACGGGTCAAAGTCAATCCAGATGATGTCCTGTTTTTCTGGAATGTAATCATATTTCGCTGTCAAGGAATTTCACCCCCTCAAAGTCATCTTCCATGCGTAGGTCTGCATCTCCACTAAATGGGTCTGGAATTTTTGGAGCTAGGACAATGACATTATCTACACCCTTGTAGACAAACATTTCCTGACCTTCTGGAACATTGAGTGTTTTCGGAATGGTCACAGTGACAGAGTTTCCAACCTTACGAGTTTTAACAGTATTCATTTGTTTCTCCTTTATTCTGTATACATACAGTATACACCTAAAAACGGAGCAAGGCAAGAAAAAAGCCAGCACAGCTGACTCCTTTGTGATATACCCGATAAAAATATTATATCATAAAGGAGCTATGTTGTGAGGTTATTAAAAAAGGTTGACGTGCAATTCACCAAAAAAAATGTCTATGACGTTCTAGAGAGTTATCGCTCGTATGTCCGAATGGCAGGCGCTGAGTATTTGCCTAAAATCACAACGACCTACTCATTTGAACCAAAGACATTCACTGGTAAAAACACAGCTACTGAGAACATGGTTATCGAACATGTGGATGCAGAGGCAGAGGTTTTAGAGATTGAGAGAGCAGTCAACTGCATTATGGATCCATACGTTCGGCAGATTATAGCAAAGAAGTACATGGATATGAAAATCCAATTATCAGACAAGGCGATTTATATGGACTTAGGTTATTCTGAGAGTGAGTTCTACCGCATGCTTAGTAGAGGTGCTTTGGAATTTGCGGAAGCCTATCGAAAAGGTAAATTGATTGTCTATCGTAAAATTTTGGGAGATATTTGCAAGTAAATTGCTAGGAAATGGCTTATTTTAAGTGATAAAATAGTATTGTCAAGTGATAGGTCATTTGACGTCTCCTTTATATTTATTATATTTTTCCGAGACTTCGGTCTCGTTTTGGCGGTGACAGGCGTAAAGTGATTTTCTCTCCTATGTATTTTTTCGGTTCGATTCCGGGCATCGCCGTTTGAGTAATTGTGTCCCAGAATGAGTTAAATCTTCTGGGTGGGGATTCATATATCACTCATTAACTTAAAAATGGTTGCAGTAGCGACCGAACCTCGCATGGTTGCGTAGCTAATTATATTCCGGATAAGTTATAAGCTAGGCGGTTTGATTCCGCTAGAGGTTGTAATGACTACAAAAAATAAAAATAGAAAATCAAAAAGATTGTACACACGCAAGGTAGTAGTCGTCTTGCAGAAAGGTCGCACATCGTGTGGCTTTTTTTGATTTACAAAACGGACAAATAGGGAGGTAATAGGTTGGGCAGAGCACGAGACCCAAACCGAGATAAAGCTTTTGAGATTTATAAGCAGAATAACGGAAACATCACTAACCGCAAGATTGGTGACATGTTGGGTGTGCCTGAAAAAACTATCTCAGTTTGGAAGTTAAGAGATAAATGGAGTGATTGTAGTACTTCAAAAGATGAATGTAGTACTACAAAAAGGAAACGGGGAGCGCCGAAAGGCAATAAGAACAGCAAAGGCGGAAGTATAGGTAATCAAAACGCCCTTAAACACGGCCTGTTTGCTAAGTATCTACCGCAAGGAGTGCATGAGATATACGAGCAACTGGCAGATAAGCAACCAATTGATATTCTTTGGGCGAACATTCAGCTAACCTATGCTAATCTTTTGCATGCCCAGCGCATTCTGTACGTTCAGGACGTTGATGATACAACCACTATGCTTATTGCAAGCACAGCAAAAGGCGGAGAAAGCTATGAAGTTCACACTGCTTGGGATAAACAAGGTAAGGCGTTAGCTGCAATTGCAAGAATACAGTCAGAACTTAGAAATATGATTAAAACATATGATGAATTGACTCGCTCAAGCCTTGCTACAGAGGAGCAGAGATTGAGAATTGAGATTCTGAAATCTAAACTACCTGACAATGAATCTGAGAACGTTCATGATGATGGCTTTATTAAATCTCTAGAAGGGGTGGTTGAAGAAACTTGGCTAGATTAAGAATGCAAACCAATACATTCAAATTTCAACCTTTTAGCAAAAAGCAGAAGAAAGTGTTGACTTGGTGGCTTTGGAATTCTCCAGTCCATGAATCAGAAGGCATTATTGCTGATGGTGCTATCCGTTCTGGCAAGACTGTTTCTATGAGTCTAGCTTTTGTTATCTGGGCGATGACATCATTCAACCATCAGAACTTTGCAATGTGTGGTAAGACAATTGGCTCTTTCAATCGTAACGTTCTGAAGCTATTATTGGTTATGATACAGTCAAGAGGTTTTAGCTACGTCTATCATCGGACGGATAACTTGATAGAAATCACAAAAGGCGACGTGTCGAATGATTTTTATATTTTCGGTGGTAAGGACGAGAGTTCACAGGATCTTATCCAAGGTTTAACGCTGGCAGGTATCTTTTTCGATGAAGTGGCGCTTATGCCTGAGTCCTTTGTTAACCAGGGTACAGGACGGTGCTCTGTGACTGGTTCGAAATGGTGGTTTAACTGCAACCCAGACGGGCCTTATCATTGGTTTAAAGTCAACTGGATAGATAAAGCGGAAACAAAGAATATGCTTTATCTGCATTTTGATATGGACGACAACCTTTCTCTTTCAGAGAACATCAAGAAGCGTTATAGAAGTCAATATCAAGGTGTTTTCTATCAGCGATATATCCAAGGTCTTTGGACGGTTGCAGAAGGTATTGTCTACGATATGTTCAGTAAGGATAAGCATGTTGTATCAACCTTGCCAGAAATGAGCAAACAGGGCAAATATGTTTCGGTCGACTACGGTACGCAAAATGCGACCGTTTTTCTTTTGTGGGAAAAAGACATCAATGGCAAGTATTACTTAACAAGGGAATATTATTACTCAGGTCGTGACGAGAACGTACAGAAGACCAATGCAGAGTATGCTGATGATTTAACTGCTTGGCTAGGAGATACGAACATCGAACGAATCATTATTGACCCGTCTGCTGCTTCATTCATTGCTGAATTGAAGAAGAGAGGATATAAAATCAAAAAAGCTAGAAATAATGTCCTTGAAGGCATTCGTTTTGTTGGTTCTATGCTGGGCCAAGAGAAAATAGCAGTACATGAGAGTTGTGTGAATACGCTGAAAGAGTTCCATGCTTATGTCTGGGACGAGAAAGCTTCTGCGAATGGCGAGGACAAGCCTATGAAACAGTTCGACCACGCAATGGACGCCCTACGTTATTTCTGCTATACAGTATTATTCAAGTCAGGAGGTATGACTGTTTGGAAATAGAAGTAATTAAAAAAATAATCTCGTCGCAGATGGTCAAACATGGAAAGTTTGTCTCACAAGCAGCTGAAGCCGAGAAATATTATCGCAACGAGAATGATATTAAACGAAAGCGTAAGCCTGCCGACAAGAAAGGCGCTGAGAATGAAGCGAAAGCAGAAGATAATGCGTTTCGTAATGCTGACAACCGTATTAGTCACAACTGGCACCAGTTATTGCTTGACCAGAAAAAGGCTTATGCGTTGACCTATCCGCCTACCTTTGATGTGGACGATAAAAAGGTAAATGATATGATCGTGGATGTCTTAGGAGACGATTATGAACGTATCAGCAAGCAGCTTTGTGTAAATGCAGGAAATGCTGGTATCGCTTGGCTTCATGTCTGGAAAGACGCTAGTGATAATTCGTTTAGATACGCTTGCGTCGACTCAAAAGAAGTGATACCAATCTACTCAAAGTCATTAGATAAGAAGTTGATTGGAGTACTGCGAGTTTACTCTAGCATTGATGAAACGGATGGTAAGAATTACACTGTTTACGAATACTGGAATGACAAAGAGTGCTCTTTCTATCGTCATGAAGAAAATAAGTCGCTGGAAGGATTGGAGACATTCCAAGCAATCTCTTTGATTGATACCATGAATGGAGACCAGTCTAGTGACAACGGTTTTAAACACGATTTTGGTCTTGTTCCTTTTATTCCATTCAAAAATAATGAAATTGAGACCAATGACTTGAAGCCAATCAAAGATTTAGTTGATGTTTATGACAAGGTTTTTAGTGGGTTTGTCAATGATACAGACGATGTTCAAGAGGTTATCTTTGTCCTTACAAACTACGGTGGGCAGGACAAGCAAGAGTTTCTAGAAGATTTGAAACGCTACAAGATGATTAAGATGGACAACGACGGTATGGGAGACCAATCAGGAGTTACAACTATTGCGATTGACATCCCAACCGAAGCCAGAAATCTGATTTTAGAGCGGACTAAGAAACAAATCTTTTATCAGTGGCCAAGGGGTTAACCCTGAAACAGATAAGCTGGGGAACAGTTCTGGTGTTGCTTTGAAGTTCCTATACTCTCTTTTAGAGTTAAAAAGCTGGGAATATGGAGACTCAGTTTAGGAGTGGATATGCCACGCTTGTTAAGATGATCTTGAAACATCTAGGGTTATCCGACAAACTCAAAAATCAAGCAAACATGGACACGGAACTCAATCAATAACGATACAGAAATGGCTCAAGTCGTTTCTACTCTTGCAACTATCACATCAAGAGAGAACGTAGCTAAATCGAATCCAATTGTAGAAGATTGGCAGGATGAACTACGCTTGCAGAAAGCTGAACAAGAGGGACGATCTGAAAAAAACTCTACGACATGGAAGAGGTAGAGCATGAGTCGGAAGTTGAATAAAGAAGAGAAGATTGCTTTTCATCGAATCTCTTGACGACCTCAGCCGAGAAGAGAAAGACAGATTGCTATATGAGTTGGCTCAGATTGACGACCTCGGCGAGATAATAGACTACATCGATAATTTATACCACCGAACACTAAAAACGCATTACGGGGGCGTTTAGAGGCGTTTGAGAGGGTGTCTAAAAAATCGTAGTGACTCATTACCGTTTTATTTGTTATCCCTGACTAAGACTGACCAATTAAAAAAACCAAGCAAGAGATTGCTGGTTTTGTTAAGAAACACCCTGATTTAACAGAGTGGTCAAGGTCAATAAAGGTCAAAACAAATGCAGATGCCTTGTTTGCTGGCGTTGAGATGGATATCGCTGAAATGACTGGCAAAATCAACAAGCGAATAGAAACACATCTCAAGCAAACCTACCAAGAAACTTACTTAAATCGTGCTTACAACTACCATAAACAGACCAAAAAAGAGCCGAATTTCAAGCCTGAGCGCCTAGAAGAAGAATATCTTCAGAAGGCAATCAAGGAAAACTTCAAAGGCAAGCAGTTCTCTGAGCGTGTTTGGGGTAGCAATATGGACGAACTGGTCAGTAGAGTAGAATCGCTTGTAACCAATGATTTAAACCGAGGCTATCCGATAGACCAGTCCAGTAAACTTCTAGCAATTGAGTTCGAACGTGCTCGTAATCGTGCAGTGACGGTTTTACAGACGGAAACAAACAGTATTCAGGCTCAGGCAACGCTGGATGAATATCAGGACGACAATATCAAGAAGTACAGGTATCTAGCGACCTTAGAGGTTCACACATGCCCTATTTGTGGTGAGTTGGACGGAAAGGTATTTCCTGTTAAGGATGCAGAGAAAGGCGTAAATTACCCGACCATGCACCCTCACTGTCGATGTACAACGGTTCCTGCCTTAGAAAAAGGTGGGAAACGCTATGCAAGAGATATTGAAACAGGAAAAGGCTACGAGGTAGATAGTGGTCAGACCTTCAAGGATTGGCGAAAGCAGCAGCTTGATAAGTATGGTCAGACTGCCATCAAAGACAAGCTACAAGTTGAAAGATTGGAAAAGGACAGAGTCCGCAGAACCAAGGAGCAGTTCATAGCTTATAGGCAGCTTTTAGGCTCTCAAAATATGCCCAAAACATTTGCAGGCTTCTATGATTTGAAGTATAATGATGTTGAGGGATACAAGGAACTAAAAGACCGCATCAGATGGGCAAAGTCCAAGTTTCCTACTGAGAAATCTTTAAATGGACATTTCAAAAGTCATGGGAAAGAGTTCGGAGCGGAAAGCCCTGAAGAATATCAACAATTGGCTAGAAATTTATTATCTTCTGCTGTCTCTAAAAATATTATAGGTTATGATACTGGAGAAAGAAGAGTTCGATTTAATCGAGAAACGGGGACAATTGCGATTGGGAAAAGAAATGCCTCAGGAAAAGTAAGAATAACAACTATGTTTAAGCCAGATGATGGAGAGGAATATTACCATGACGACTATAAAAAAGAATATAATAATGATTGACGGATGGGAACATGTGCATTGCCCCGTATGTGGAAATTTAGTAGAAACTTATGATATTTGTGATGTTTGTCATTGGCAAAATACGGGAGCATTTAATATTGATGGCGGTCCAAATAAAATGACACTTGCAGAGGCTAAAGAAGCTTACGCAAAAAGGCTTACCGATTAGATAAACAAGCACCTAGAGAAATCTAAGTGCTTTTCTTATTTTTAATTTTTTTCAAAAAACCTCTTGACTTTTTGTGGCACAAGTTGTAATATATTGTTGTGGCACAAAAAGTAGGTGATGAAATGAGTCCACGAACCGGAAGACCAAAAAGCGAAAAACCGTTGAATGTCGAAGTTAAAGCAAGAATCGACTCAGAGTTGAATAAACATTTGGAAGATTATTGCTTACAAAAAAAGACCACTCGTACAGAAGTGGTTAGAAAAGGCATAAAATTAGTTTTAGGTCTTGAAAAAAATAAATAACGCATAATCCTCCTCGCCAAAGTTGTGATTATACGTTATCGCACGAAAGAAACTCTTTCTGAAATCATTATATCAGAAAAGAGCTTCTTTGTCATACCGCAAAGGAGTTTTTATTATGGCAAAAAAAGTTTTAAAAACCTCTTGACTTTTTGGTGACACGGTTATATAATAATTGTGTTACCAAGAAAAGAGGTGATGACATGGTAGCAAAAGTCGGAAGACCGAAAAGTGAAAATCCTCGCAGAAATAATACAAGACTTCGTATGACTGATGAAGAAGTAGCAATGTTAGAGTATTGTGCTGAACAAACAGGAAAGACGAAGACGGAAATTTTAATGCTAGGACTAGAAAAGGTCTACAACGAAATAAAAAAATAGCCTAGAACCCCTACCGCCAAACAGATGGTTCTAAGCTATCACCACAGAAGTGTTTCTGCATGAAATATTATATCATGCTGAGACGCTCTTTTCAAGATACACGAAGGAGTGTTTTTATAATGGCAAAAATTGAACTTTTAGACAGTTACGAAGATTTACTGAACTATGTTGAAGAAATCCGTGAGAGCATGGACTTGATTCACAATTGGCTAGCAAAAGAGCCAAATTGGGATAGTCAGTGTGACTTATATGAATTTATTGCTCAACATAGCTCACAATTAGCTGTATTGAATCTTATCATGTACAGGCTGGATAGTCTTAAAGATGAGCATCGTAGCATTATTGATAATTATATTAAAGGGGTCTAAAAATGGAACTACAAATTTTTAAAAATGAACAATTCGGAGAAGTAAGAACGACAGAAGTTAATCAAGAAATTTATTTCAACTTAAAAGATTGTTGTCAAATTTTGGATATAAAAAACAGTAAAGATGCAGTAAAAAGGCTAAATTCAAAGGGGTCGTTACTACCGACCTCCTTACAAATGGAGGAGTCCAACAAGCCAACTTCATCAACGAAGCGAATTTCTATAAACTTGTTTTTCAATCTCGCAAACCAGAAGCAGAGAAATTTGCTGATTGGGTCACTAGCGAGGTTCTGCCCTCTATTCGTAAGCATGGCGCTTATATGACCGACCAAGTGGCCTATAATATCACACATAACAAACAAGCCTTAGCAGACTTGCTCCTTATGGCTGGTAATCAACTGAAAGAAAAAGAAGCAGTCATTAAACACTTGGAAGCTGAAAAAGCTGTACTGTCCGTTGAAAATACCATAATGAAGCCGAAAGCAGACTATTTCGATGAACTGGTAGATAGAAACTTACTGACCAGCTTCAGAGAAACAGCAAAACAATTAAAAATCAAAGAACGCAAGTTTATTGACTTCTTGATGGAGAAAAAATACATCTACCGAGATAAGAAAGGCAAGCTCCAACCAACAGCCAATAAAAACGATGGTTTGTTTGAGGTCAAGGAAACACTCAACGAAAAAACACAATGGTCTGGCACACAGACCCTCATCACACCTAAAGGCCGTGAAACCTTTAGACTATTATTTATCTAATTATGCCCTAACCGTATGGAATCCCGTACGGTTTTCTTTTCGCCCTGGGCATGGCGTTAAAAGGTTCAAACATTGGACAAGTCCGTAGTCCTAACAAAAGCGGAGCGACTGGTGATGGAGAACACCTAAAAAGCCTAGCGTAGAGGAAAGGATTTTCAAAATGAAAAAAGAACAACTGGCAAACATCGGCTTAACTGAAGACCAAATTTCTCAAGTCTTCGCTTTGCATGGTGCGGATATCCAAAAGTTAAAGGATGATGTGGCAAGTAAAGATAGCGAATTGGAGAGCGTGCGTGGACAGCTGACACAACGTGATAAAGACTTGAATGATTTGAAGAAAAAAGGCGCAGATGTTGAAGATATTCAGCAAAAGCTAGCAGACTTACAAGCTAAGTACAAGCAAGATACAGAAGCGCTTGAGACGAAACTAGCGGATGAGAACAAATCTCGCTTAATCGATGCTGAGTTGACAAAAGCTGGCGTTCGAGACGCAGAAATTTTCGAGAAAATCTTAAACAAAGACGAAATCTCTGTAAAAGATGGCAAATTGATTGGCTTGACTGAGCAAATCGAAGCTCAGCGTGCTAAGAGTCCATATCTCTTTAACGGGGAGAAACAAGCCCAATATACGCCAAACCAAGGCGATGGGCAAGGTGCTAATTTAGGGAATTGGGAAAATGCTATGAGCAATCCTAACTTTAACCTAACTCAATTTTTAGAACAACAAGGAGAAAATAACTAATGGCTAATGAACTTACAAAAATTCTAGACACGATTACACCTCAACAATACAATGCCTACATGCAACAGTACACGGCTGCTAAATCTGCTTTCGTCCAAAGTGGTATCGCAGTATCAGATGAACGTGTCTCTAAAAACATTACATCCGGTGGTCTTTTGGTCAACATGCCTTTCTGGAATGACCTTACTGGCGATTCTGAGGTTCTCGGAAATGGCGACAAAGCCCTAGAAACTGGGAAAATCACTGCTGGAGCAGACATTGCTTGCGTTCTTTATCGTGGACGTGGTTGGGCTGCTAACGAATTGACTGGTATTGTAGCTGGTTCTGACCCAGTCCGTGCTATCTTGAACCGTATTGGTGCCTACTGGTTGCGTGAAGACCAAAAAGCCTTGATTGCTACCTTGAATGGTATCTTTGCTACTGGAACTGGTGGAGAGAAAGGTGCGCTTGAAGAAACTCACGTATCAGACCAATCAAAAGCGTCTACTGGTATCGATGCAGCTATGGTGCTTGACGCTAAACAATTGCTTGGAGATTCTGCTGATCAAGTTACTGCGATTGCTATGCACTCAGCGGTTTATACAAAACTACAAAAAGACAACTTGATTCAATACATCCAGCCAACAACTGCGACTATCAACATTCCAACCTACCTTGGTTACCGTGTCATTATCGATGATGGTATTGCACCAACAGGAGATGTTTATACATCATACCTTTTCCGCACAGGTTCAATCGGTCTCAATACAGGAAATCCATCAGGATTGACTACATTTGAAACTTCTCGTGAAGCAGCTAAAGGTAACGACATGATTTACACTCGTCGTGCCCTTGTGATGCACCCTTACGGTGTGAAATGGACTGGCGCAGAAGTGGCTGAAGGAAACATCACTCCATCAAACACTGACTTGGCTAAATTCAAGAACTGGCAACGTGTTTACGAGCCTAAGAACATCGGTATTATCGCTCTGAAACACAAAATTGGCAAATAGATTGGGTAACAGAATATGATTCAAGAATTGAAACAAGACAACACAATGTACTTGATCTCATGCGTTCGGAAAATGCGTCAGGATAATTATTTCAACGATATGGAAGTTCTTCACTACGCTTTGACCCAAGCAGAAAACGAGATTTTGAATTATATTCACCAAGACAGTGTGCCTGGACGTTTAGAGAACGTATGGATAGACATGACTAACGACTTACTGGACAAGGTCAAGGAGCAAAGCGTGCTTGCTGAAAAAGCTGCTGCAGATGACTTTTCGGTTAAGAGTATCAAAATGGGTGATACGACAATCGAAAAGGTTAGTCCTTATGAAATGATTCAACAAATGAAACAAGTGCCGTCATCACTTGAGCGCTACAAGCGTCAGTTGAATCGTTTTAGGAAGCTACTATGACCGAATATGCTAAGACAGTCTTTGATTGCTTGTATGACTGTAAAATGACGGTTAAAGGTTATACAGAGCAAGAGATAGATGGTTTGACCAGTATGTCAGAAAGCGTGCTATTAGAGGACATTCCCTGTAGGATTTCACAAATGAGCAATAGTTCAACGAACGGGAGCGACTATCAAGCTAACGGCTATGATATGAAACTCTTTTGCTCTGTTGTCTATGATATCCCTGCAGGTTGCAAGATTGAGGTGACTGATAGAAATGGGCACGTTAAAGTGTTTACACGCTCTAATGTGCCTATTGATCAGTATTGGTCACACCAAGAAATTGCTATAAAGCTAGAGGGCAAGTCATGAGTGGCAGTTTTGATTATCGTAGTTTCGCAAAGTTTGCTAACAACTTCAACAGGAATGCGAATCATGCGAAAGTAGACCGATTTATGAGGCAGACCTTGAATTACGAAGGTACAGAACTAAAATCTAATGTGAAGGAGAGAACGCCTGTTGGTGTTTATACGGATCATTGGGTGGAGTTCACTACCAAAGATGGCAAACACGTCAAATTTTGGGCAAGTGCTCATGGAAAACAAGGCGGAACTTTGCAAAAAAGCTGGTCCAAAAGCCATATTGAAGTATCTGGACGGACTTATAAGCAGAAAGTTTATAACAAGGTCTACTATGCCCCACACGTTGAGTACGGGCATAAGACAGTCAATGGTGGCTTTGTTCCAGGGCAGTTTTTCCTTCATAAAACGGTTGAAGATACTAAAAGCGATATGGAAAATCGTGTCCGTGATAAGTACGATGGCTTTATGAGAAAGGTAGTGTTAGGAAATGGCAAATAAAGGCTTTCGGTTAGTCGAGGAGTTGGTTAGTCATATCAAGGGGTTATATCCTGACATCAGGATTTATCTGGATGAAGTAGAGCAAGGTTTTAAAGAGCCTTGTTTTTTTATCCATGTTGTTGATACTAAGTACACTCCAGAGGCCAATAAATATGTGAAAGTACGTTCTAAAGTGGATTTGTCTTATTTTCCTTCTAAGAAAAAGCGTAGCGAGTGTTTAGCAATGCAGGAAGAATTGAGTTATAAACTCTTACACTTGCCGACGATTCATTTATTTGACCGTCAGTATGAAGTGGTTGACAACGTTCTGCATTGTATTTTTAACGCAAGCACACGCTTGAAGTTAGAAGAGGAAGATATCAAACAACGTGAATTGAAAGTGAAAGAAGAGGTAAAAGATGGATAATGTAGACGGAATTGTGTTCCCTACTGCGGACATTTTGGAAAGTAACGCTTTTACCAACGGAGAAAAAGACGTCTTGGGGGCTATTTTAGATCCAGAAGAGTCTTATAGTTTGGAAGAAGCACGAGCAAAACTAGAATACGAACTAGGAAGGAAGATTAAGTAATGGCAGGTGGAATTTGGAAACGCCAAAATAAAGTAAGACCAGGTGCTTACATCAACGTTAAATCAAAAGACATTGCAATGACACGCCTTGGCGGTGACGGTGTCGTAACAGTACCGCTAGCACTCAGTTTCGGCGAATCAAAGAAATTGATGAAAATCCGACGTGGTGAAGATCTTTTTAAAAAACTAGGCTACGAGCAAGAAAGCCCACAACTCTTGTTGCTGAATGAGGCATTCAAGCGTGTTAGCGAAGTCTTGGTTTATCGCCTAAATACAGGCGAAAAGGCCAACGTAGTCCTTTCGGATAATGTAAGGGCTCAAGCTAAATATAGCGGTGTCCGTGGAAATGACATCACAGTAACAGTCAAAACGAACGTAGACAATCCGAGTTCATTTGATGTTGTCACATTCCTTGATACAGTTGTTATGGACTCACAAACTGTAAAAGTCTTAGCTGATTTGAAAAACAACGATCTAGTTGAGTTTTCAGGGACAGGAGTACTGAAATCAGTTGCGGGTGCTAAACTGACTGGCGGTACTGACGGTGCAGTCTCAACCCAAGACTACTCAGAATACTTCAAGGTGCTTGAAACAGTTGAATTTAACTATATGGCCTTACCGGTGGAAGACGCTTCTATCAAGAAGGCAGCTATCAACTTCATTAAACGTATGCGTGAAGACGAAGGACTTGGTGCTCAATTGGTTGTTGCGGACTCTGACGCTGACAGTGAAGCGGTAATCAACGTTAAAAACGGTGTTATCTTGTCTGATAAGACGGTTATTGATAAGACTAAAGCAACTGTATGGGTTGCAGCGGCCAGTGCAAATGCTGGTGTTGAAAAATCATTGACCTATGAGAAGTACGAAGATTCTGTTGATGTTGTGGGTCGTTTGAGCCATACAGAGACGATTGCTGCTCTTCAAAAAGGACACTTTGTGTTCACGAACAAACGTGATAGAGCAGTTGTTGAAAAAGATATCAACTCACTTGTAACTATCACATCAGAAATTAATCAAGATTTCCAAAAAAACCGCATACTTCGAACCTTGGACGATATTAGAAATGATACAAAGCATGTATTTTCTGAATATTTCCTTGGAAAAGTTGACAACAACGAAGATGGACGTCAAGCGTTCAAGGCGAATCGTATTCGTTACTTCAAAGACCTTGAGGCTCGTGGCGCTATTGAAGACTTCAAAGTTGAAGACATCGAAGTACTACGTGGTGAGTTGAAAGAGTCTGTAGTGGTTAACGTTAAAGTTAAACCAGTGGACAGCATGGAAAAACTGTATATGACAGTTGTAGCAGATTAGGAAAGGAGAAGGCATGGCTTATTTGAAAGGTCGTGACGTAATCAGTGGTCAAGAAGGTACTGCTTTTATTCACGTCAACGGAAGAAACGAGTTCATGTTCTACATAAAGGAACTTGAAGCGACAGTTAAGAAGAACAAAGAAGAAGTCCGCACCCTTAACAAACGTGGTACGCAGGTAAAAGCGACTGGTTTCAAGGGTGAAGGTAAGATGACCATTTACGGTGTCACTTCAACATTCAAGGAAATGATGTTGGACTACATGAAGAATGGTCGTGATACATTCTTTGATATCCAAGTGACTAATGATGATGCGACAAGTTCAATCGGTCGTCAAACAACTATCTTGCGTGAATGTAACCTCGATGAAGTTGTGATGGGTCAACTAAAAGTTGAGGAAGATTTCTTGGAAGAAGAAGTCAACTTTACTTTTGAAGATGTGGATATCTTGGAAAAATTTAATACGCCTAAATTAGGTTAGAGAGGACAGATAAATGGCAATTTCAGACTTTTTACTAGAAAACGTTCAGCAGGAAGAAACAAAAGAGGTACACCTTAAACGTTTCAAATCTCCTTTTGTTATTCGGAGTATTGACGAAAGTTTAAATGATACATTGAAGAAACGTGCGACAATCAAGAAGAAAAACCGTCAAGGTGTGGCTATCCCTGAGTTCAACAACGATAAGTACATCGACTCTTTGATGTCTGCTTGCGTTGTTACGCCAGACCTAAAAGACGCTCAACTACAAGAATCTTATAGTACAGTTGGGGATGAAGCAGCAACCTTGAAAGCTATGTTGAAGATTGGGGAATATGCTACCCTAATGCAAGAAATCCAGTCGCTTAACGGATTTGATGAAGATATCAATGATCTTGTCGAAGAAGCAAAAAACGACTAGAGGACGGGGACGCAGAGTTGAGTTATGCTTACTACTGTTTGCATCAATTCAACTGGACTCCGTCCTTTTTGGATAGCTTATCCAAGCGTGAAAAAGCCTTGATTTTTGCCTTTATCGATATCCGAGTAGAAGCAGAAGAAAAGGAACACAAAGAGATGGAAAGAAAAAGCAGAGGAAGGAGGAGACGGTAGAAGATGGCTACATTAATGCAAACGCTGGCGCTTAGAGATAATTTCTCAAGCCCTTTAAATCGAATTAATAGCACAATCAACAGGACTATTGCTAAGTTCGGAGAGTTGGATAGACGTGTCAAGAAGATGACGCAAACTGCAACGATTAAAGTCAAAGCAGATATGCCTAAAAATTTAACTGCGCCTAAAGCTACTAGCCCTGTAGCGCCTAAATGGCGACACCTATCGCTCCTAAACTTCCTTCGACTGGGCCTCTTGTTGGTGGCCTTGGTGTTGCTACATCCATGCTTGGTCGAATGACCTCTATTTCTCGTGCTTTAAATTTCATGGTTGCTATTCAAGCCTTGAGGCAAATGGCTAATTTAATGAGCGGTCTGATTAAGTCAGGCGATGATTATATTCAGACTATGGCAAGGCTTAAGACAATAGAAGACGGATCTAAGACAGGCCAAGAACTTCAAGATAGTATCATGGCAGCAGCACAGCGCTCAAGGACTGGCTTTGGTATCATGGCAGACTCAGTGGCTAAACTACGCTCACAAGCTGGAGAAGCCTTTAAAAGCAATGATGAAGCTATTGCATTCGCTGAACAGTTGAATAAACTTTATAAAATCGGTGGTGCAAGCTTAGAGCAACAAAAAGCAGGGACTCTTCAAATCACACAGGCGCTTGCTTCAGGGGTTCTTCGTGGTGATGAGTTCAATTCTATGATGGAAAACGCTCCGCTTGTTGCCCAAAAACTAGCTAGACATCTTGGTGTCAGCGTTGGTCAATTGAGGGCAATGGCTAAAGATGGTCAATTAACTGGAGATATCCTTAAGAGTGCCTTGCTTGGTTCAGCAGTTGAAACAAACGCTGAATTTGCGAAAATGCCGATGACCTTTGCTGATATGATGACTCAGGTTGGTAACGTTGCCTCATACGCATTTCAGCCTTTAATTCAAGCATGGCAAGAGTTCATAAACAGTACCGCTGGACAGAACTTCATGGCAGGTTTAGAAACCGCTATGTTTGCGATTGGCCAGATAGCTTTGTGGCTTTTTAATCTCTTTGTTGCAGGTTGGAATTGGGTGACTGAGAACATTAACTTTGTAATTACTGCTTTAATAATGGTCGCAACTGTAGCTACCATAGTAGGTATTGCTATATTTATAGCAGGTATGATTGCACAGGCTCCATGGGCGTTAGTCTATTTAGTTATGATTGGTATTATTGCCGTCGCGCTCTTAATCGCTACAGCTCTAAACGCTATGGGGATTTCATTCTTAGACGTTGCAGCTGCTATCGTTGCAGCCTTTGTCTTTGTTGGAACAATAGTTTATGACATCATTATGTTCGTCATCAATCTCGTCATGTATATGATTGCACCGATTGTGAACCTCTTCATAGCCATTTACAACATTGGTTTAGCAGTTGCGGAATTTTTGAGAAATGTCTTTAAACACCCGATATATTCCATCAGAAAGTTATTTTATAATCTTGTTCGAACTGTATTAGATTATTTTGCTTCGTTTGTTGATGGGGTAGTCAATGTAGCGCAATCCATCGGTAATGCTTTTATAGCCGGTGCAAACATGGCTATTAAAGCTATCAACTGGATCATTGACGCTTTAAATAAAATACCAGGAGTGAATCTAGGAAAAGTTGGCGAAATGGGCTACATGTCTAATGACGGTAGTTTTGCCAATGGTATTCGTGCGATGGGAGAGATGTTTAATCCAGGAGAGGCTCCTGATGATTATGAATCTTTTGACGGCATGCGTGCTAACATGATAACTCCAGGCAGTTTGTGGGATGGGATGGCAAATCCTTTCTCAACTGCTGGCAATGCTTTTAGTGGTACTAAGGCTTTTGGTCAAGGTGTTGGTGATGCTATGCAAGGCTTCGCTGATAAGATGAAAGGTCAAGACGAACTTGCTTCTAAATTTGACCAAATGAACCAAACACCATCAGGAGCTGGTGTTCCTTCTGGTGGTGCTGGTGGTCTTGGCGACAAGCTGGGAAAAGGCAAGAACATTGGGAACGTCGGTAAGATTGAAGATGAAGTCAAGCTGAAAGACGAAGATATCAAGATGATGCGTGATGTTGCAGAACGAAAATACATCATTGATTACCAAGTTTTAACACCTCAAGTTAGTGTTAAATATGAGTCTAAAAATAGCGCTACTGAACAGGATATCGATGATTTAGTTGACAGAATTGAAGAAAAGATTGTCGGTTTGGTCGATAGCGATCTAGGAATTGCGTAGGAGGTAGAAAGAAATGGCGATTGGTATTTTCGTAGAGTACAAAGGTCAGGTCACACAACTTCCTGTCAATCCAGAAGAGCTAAAAACGAAGAATAGCGCAAATAACGAGTCCACAACGAGTATTGCGCTAGGAGAAATAACCCAGATGAGTTTTCCTAAACTCTCTGAGGTTACTTTCACTTCATTCTTCCCTAGAGACACTTTTCGCTCTTATGTCCTGAATAAATCAGGTACGCCTGAGACCTATGTTCGACTCCTAAAGAAAATCATGGACGGGAAAGAACCTTGTCGCTTGATTATCTCTGGCGTGGGTATCAATATGCTTGCGACAGTTGAGAGTTTTGAGCAACAAAGAAAAGCTGGTATTCATGAGGATGTTTATTACGACATCACTTTCAAGAGTACAAGATGGCCAAGGCTCGGTTTGTAAAAATCGAAAAGAAGGTATCAGAAGAGAAGAAAGCTAGTCAGCCTCAGAAAGAACAAGCCCCCTCGACTAAGAAAGAAGTGACTATTGGTGCAAAGGTGCTCGTCAATGGGCAGCTGCATAGAGATAGTTACGGAGAAGGCCCAGGTCAAACTGAGTCAAATGCAACTAGGCTTGTCAATTATATCAATATGAAAGGGTCGCATCCTTATCACGTTACCATGCTGGATGGTGGTTGGCGTGGTTGGGTTACTGCTGATTCGGTGCAAGTCCTATGATGGAATTTCTGATTCAAGATGTGAATGACGGTAAAGTCTTTGATATCACTGAGTTGGTCGGAGGTGTCAAATGGGAAACTAGTATTGATTTTCAGCCGGGGAAACTTGAGTTTGATATGATTATCGACTCGCAGGTTGCTTGTAACTTTGGGGATGTTATTCGCTTCAAGGTAGATGATAAGGGCATTTTTTACGGTAAAGTTTTTAAGAAAAAGCGGAAATCAGCCAAGAAATGGTCGGTTACTGCTTATGACAGAATGAGATATCTGAAAAACACTGACACAATCGTGTTTGAAGCCTCTAAGAGTCATGAAATCTTTAGTAAGATTTGCGAAATCTCAGAACTTGAGTACAAGATTGTTGATGAAGGGAACTGGACGTGTCCGGAGAAAATCGAAGATAAAAAAACTTATTTTGCAATGGTCCAAAATGCTTTGGACTTAACATTGATTCATGGTGGCATGTGGTACATCATCAGAGATAACTTTGGTACAGTCGAGCATATAGCCTTAAATTCGCTGATTACTGATTTAGTGATTGGTGATGATAGCGTAGCTACAGACTTTGACTATGAAGGCTCTATCGATGATAGTTTCAACTATGTAAAGCTGACTAAAGACAACAAAGAGAGTAAGAAGCGTGAAGTTTACGTCGTGAAAGACTCTAAGAATGTTGCTCTTTGGGGCAAGTTGCAGTACCACGAAAAAGTGGATGAAAAGATGAATGAGAGTCAGATTCAACAAAAGGCTGAACTCTTATTGAAAGCTAAGAATCATCCTAAAAAGACTTTTAAAGTTCCTTGTTTAGGACATCTTGGAATCAGTGCAGGCAACAGTGTTGTGCTGGATTTTGCTGATTTAGAGTCTGAAGGGATTAAGAAGAACAGCCTTGGCATCATCTCTAAATGTACTCACAAGTGGGATAAGGTGCATACAATGGATTTAGAATTGAGGACGCTGGAATAATGGCAGGAGAGTTATTAGCACGTCTTTTGGCGCAAGGAGTAGATGATGGAACAGACAGAACAGACATTGTTTTTGGCTCCGTCACATCTGTTTCTCCTTTGACAATCAAGGTTAATAATAAACTTGAAATCCCTGAATCCTTTTTAGTTTTAAGTCCGATGGTTAAAGAACTAAGCACTGGAGATACTGAAGGGGACAACAAGAGATGGATTGTTTTTCGTGATCTTGAAGCAGGAGACAAAGTCTTAATGATTAAAGCCCAGAACGGGCAATTATACTACGTTTTACAAAGGATGGAGTGAAGATGGTAGATATACGAAACATTGAAGAAGTTGTTTTGCCATCCTACACTTATCAAGTGAAAAATGGCAGAATACACGGATATATTGACGGCTTAGAAGCCATGAGGCAAGCAGTTGAAAAGATTTTACTTACAGAACGGTTTGAGTGGGTGATCTACTCTTCAAACTACGGAGTAGAATTGGAGCGCTTGATTGGAAAGCCTTATGATTTTGTAAAAGCTGACCTTGAGAGAACAATTTCTCAAGCCTTGTTAGTTGATACAAGAATTAAAAGTATCCAAAATTTCTTCATCGAGCAACAAACCAAGGACAGTTTGCTTTGTGTCTTTGAAGTCCATACTATATCCGGTTTATTTAAAGTTGAAAAGGAGGTGACGCTGATTAATGATAGGTGATTTCTTAGAAAAATACACGTTTGATTATCTGATGAATGACGCTCTTTCTCGTGTCAATGAAAATATTGATACACGGGAAGGTTCTATCATCTATGACGCATTGGCGCCTGCTTGTTACGAGTTAGCTGGTTTTTATCTGCAGTTGAAGAATCTACTGCTAGATACATTCCCACAAACTGCTATCGGTCAATACTTAGACTATAAGGTTGAAGAGTTTGGCCTACATCGTTATCCGTCAAAAAAAGCAGTACGCTTTGCGGAGTTCAAAAACGAGAGAAAGGAAGGCGTACAAATCGCTTTGGGTTCTCGTTTTGCGACAATTGACGATGCTGCACTCATCTACAAGGTAGTTCGTGCAACTAATGTAGCTGGCAAGTATGAAGTAGAGTGTGAGACGACTGGAGTTGTCGGGAATCGCTACTATGGCAATATCTTACCCTTGGAGAACTACAGGAACCTCGCTACTGCGGTCTTAGGGGAAATTGTTACATCTGGCCAAGACGAAGAAACCGACGATGAATTGCGGAAGCGCTTCTTGATTTACGTTAATGAGAAGCCTTTTGGCGGTAACTTCATCGAGTACGTTCAGCGTGTCCGTGAAATTGACGGTGTTGGCGCAGTTCAGGTCTATCCAGTTTGGAATGGCTCAGGAACAGTTAAAGTGGTTGTTTTAGACAATGATTTGAACCTAGCATCTACCGAGACAATCAAGAAGGTGCAAAACGTTCTGGATCCATTAGAACATACTGGAAAAGGTGTTGGACTCGCCCCTATCAACCACCGTGTGACAGTTACAACTGCGACACGTTTCCCAATTGATATTGAGTTTAAACTTGAGTTGATGACAGGTTATCAGCTAAATCAAGTGAAAGAACTGGTAGACAAGGCCCTAGAACAGTATTTCTTGGATTTGAGAAAGAATTGGGCGCAATACTCAGATGTCAATACCTACAGTATGAAAATCTATCGCTCGCAGTTAATGGCCAGACTACTGACCATCAACGGTGTTGCCAACGTGGATAAGATGAAACTGAACAACCGTGAAGCTGATTTAGCGCTTGTTTTTACAGGACAATTACAACAATTGCCGTATAAAGGAACAGTGAGGACGGTTTAATGGTAAAAGAAGTAAACTTATCTGAATACGTTCCAGATTACTACGAGGACGTCAAGGATATGAAGAACTGATTCGGTCTGAAAATGCACTATTTAAAGACGGGACTGTCTCGTTAGAGCAATTCATCAAGAACCAGTTTATTATGCTCTGTGATGTTCCTACTTTAACGAAATTTGAAGAAGTCTACGGTATTGTTGCCCACGCTGACGATACGTTGGAGTGGAGAAGAGAGCGTGTTTTGTTGCGGATCAATATGAGACCACCATTTTCATGGTGGTTTTTAATTCGCAAACTAGACGACCTTTTTGGCAAAGGAAAGTATAAAGCTTCAGTAGATTTCGCTAATCAGGTCTTGCTGATTGAGTCTGGAGCGGAAACGAGCGGACTTTTCAGGGAGTCGGTTATTTTCGTCAATGCAATCAAACCAGCAAATATGGGATATACGCATATCCCAACAGTAACAGAACAAGTCAAGCTGAAAGAACGGTTATTCAAGACGTCAGTAGACTTTGCCAGAGCAGGTTATGCAGTTGTAGGAGTGACACCTTTTGAATATGAAGGCCCACAAGAGGAGGTTTTATTCAGTGATTAAAGAAACATTATTTGCCTCGATTACTGATACTGTATTAGCTAAAATAAGCAAAGCTAGATTAAATAGCAATCAAATTGTTTCAATCCAAAAAAGACGAGATAGACAATTTGTTTTTGTAGAATTTTTAATACCAGATTCGGTCAGAGAGGTCACGAAAGTGGAGTTGTTAGATGTATCAAACGTTGTTCTATCTGTGATAGATGTGTACGTTCCTATTGAAACAACGACACGGTTCAAGTATAAATTGGAGGTGCTAACAGATGGTTAAAACTTGGAGATCAAGGGATATCATTGGAGCAGAGGATGCGCAACGATGGGAAAACAAGGCTGACGCAACCCACCGTCATAAGGTTGCTGATATTGATGGTCTTGAAGCGATTATCGGCAATCAAACAACAAATAAAGCGAATCAAGCAGACTTAACTAGTCACGTCAATAACAGAAATAACCCTCATAGTGTCACGAAAGAGCAAGTAGGGCTAGGGAATGTTACGAATGTTGAGCAAGCAAGTAAAGTTGATTTTCAAAGTCATTCGACCAATCGCAACAATCCTCACGGTGTCACAAAGACGCAGGTTGGTTTGGGAAACGTCACTAATGTGGAACAAGCTAGTAAGCAGGAGTTCAACGCTCACGCTACTAATAGTAACAATCCACACAATGTGACGAAATCACAAATCGGTCTAGCGAATGTGACGAACGTGGAACAAGCCAGCAAGACCGATTTTGACGCTCACGCAAGAGACACAACCAAACACATTACTCAACAAGAGAGAACTTCTTGGAATAGCAAGGCAGATAGTCGTGCGTTGACAGACCACACGGGGAACAGGAATAATCCTCATGGCGTTACAAAGACACAGATTGGTCTAGATAACGTGGTCAATGTTGAACAAGCGAGTAAGAGTGAGTTTAATTCTCATTTGCAAAATTCGACTATTCACGTATCAAGCGTGGATAAGAACAGATGGAACGGGGCGCAGTTGACTAAGCTAACCGAAGACAACGGAAGCGCTAAGAGGGTGAACGGCGACTGGAACAATGTGGTGGAAACAGGTATGTATACCGGTACAGGTTTAAAAAATTCACCAGAAGGTAGAGGAGTATCTCTGTATGTGACCGTAACGAAAATGGATGGTCAGAATGTGATGCAGCAGGCAGTTGATAATACGAATACATTTACTGCTGTTAGAACAAAAGTGAATGGCACCTGGGGAAGTTGGCAGGTGTTCCCCAGGCTAAAGATTAAGGTAATCCCTATTCAATTTGAACCTGGTGTGGAAGCTTCCCCACTAGCAAAACCAGAGGACAATAAGATTTATGTTTTTGAAACTTATGTTATGGTTCGGATTGCAATAACAGGGAATTCTCTCAAAAATGCACTTAGAAAAGACTCTTTATCTAATGCAAGAAAACTATTTTATCTACCAAAAGAACTGGCAAAAGGAATTTCGTTTTATGAAAACCATTACAGCAGTACGAATCATGCCGATGCACAATATGCAAATCAATACGGACCGAACATGAAGACGATTTCAACAGCTTTTGATAATGTTACCGGTCTTTGTTTCGCCTCTCCACCTGAAAAAATTGAATCAAGCTACTGCGATATGGTCGCATGGTTAATAGATTATAGGTACCCATATTAGCACTTTAAAGAAAGGAATTGAATAACATGGAATTTTTAGTAGAAAACAAACTTTTTCGAGTTGACAAAACAGTAGTAACTATCCGTAAGGAACAACCTTTCACGTATTACACTCGTGAATTAGACGGAGACCACCAAGGCGATTCTGATGAAAAAATCATTCAAGCAGTCCTAGAGCAAGTTCGTGCAGAACTTGACCCAATGAGTGCCATTGTCAAAAACCAAGAACAATTGGCTAAAACGACTGCAGCGCTTGAACAAGCAAATCAGCTTATGGAAGGTATGCAGAAGGTCAGCTTGCACAATACTGACGATATCGAGGAAATCTTTGCACGCTTGGAAGTGCTTGAGAAACGCAATGGCATTGAACACGAGCATGAGGATGAAGCAGAGGGACATGAGGAAGCACCTCACCCTGCTGAGGCAGAAACACACGTTGCTGAACCTGTCCCAGCAACCCCACCAGTTCAACCAGAACCCCAACCAGCTACAGAAGTAGCCACAAACGGAGTTCCTAATGTGGTCGTATCTGAACCAGCACCAGTGCAACCGACTACTGAACAACCAGTAGCAGAAGCGCCTACCCAACCTGCACCAGCAGTAGAACAACCAACAGAAAGCGAGACAGAACATGAAATTCCTACACCGACAAGCGAAGCGAGCACTAGTGAAAACAATGGAGGTAGCAACAATGAGTAAAATTACATTAGATCAAGCTAAAATCGACATGTACATTAACTTGCTGAAACGTGGAGCGATTGACTTTTCATTTGTCAATAAACGCTTCCGAGACCGTGTACGAAAAGAACTTGAGCGCCTTGGATTGAGCCATTTGGCGAACTAGCGAGGTGTTTATGGACGTCTTACAACAAACAGAGCATTTCTTCATGAACGTGCTACCAGCGGCTACTCCAATCATCATAGCTTGGTTGGGTTATAAAGTGCCGAAGAAGACCAAGGAACAGACAGACCAAATCATTTCTGAATTGAATGATGTCAAGAAACAAATCAAAGATGTCCAGATTACCGCTGACGAGAACAACACAAAAATTGATGAAGTACAGGCAAAGCTAAAACTTCACGACGATGCGCACCTTGTAACGATGAGGATGCGCCTCGATCGTGATATTCGCAGAGCTATTCGACGTGGTTTTACTACTAAGGATGAGTTCTACGTAGTTGAAAACATGCACAATAGCTACAAAGCTTTGGGTGGCAATGGCTACATAGACCACTTGTACAACAATTTTGAGTCGTTGCAGATTAGAGATGACATCTTAGTTGAAGATGAGAAAGGGGCGCAGAATGGGTTGTAACAAGCACAAAGTTAATACAACCAATTTGGTTCAAATTGATGGTGGCGACCTTATTAAGCAAGGAGATTTGTCCTCTACTTTAGGATTTGAATTACAAGATGAAAATTTTCGTGGTATTGCTTCTCTTGAGGGGCAAGAAGCTCTTATCACCCTAACAAAAGATAAATATTGTTGGAAGACAAAAGCAATCGTCACAGATCAATCTGTTAGCTTTAATTTAGATAGCATTCTGCCAAACGGTAAATACCGTGTAGAAATTTCGGTTGGGGGATATATCTTTCCAAGCGATCGGAAAACTTACATAGAAATTGAAGAGTCAGATAAAGAATTGGTTCTTGAGGTGGTTCATATCCTCAAAGAGCTGGATATCGCAGAAGAAGTTAAAAGACAACTTAGCGAAGGTGGAGTATGTCCGGAAATTCCAGATCTGCTCATGTACTATAACTTAGGAAAGGTGTAAAAACATGGATACAAGTAAATTAATTGCATTCGCTCAGGCATTGGGAGCGGATAGCAAAGCGATGAAGCAGTTGGTCGATACAAAGATTGACAACGCTACGTTAATGCAGGCTATCGAGCAGGCGAAAAGAACGGTAAAAAATGACATTCTTGGTGATGGAGTATCTGAACAGTATGATACACTCAAGGAAGTTGCTGAAAAAATCGCTAGCTTGAGTGGAGATGTTGAGACTGCAGTCGTACAAAAATTGGCGGATCTCGGTCGTCGTATTGACGAATTTGCCAATGTTGACCTAGTGGCAACCTATAATGCAGCGAAAGCGTGATTGCTATGAATAACCTTGAAAATCTAGCAACAGCTATTGGTACAGATATCAAGGATATCAAGACGCGTTACGCAACTAAAGAAGAACTTCATGAAGCAACTGAGATAGATTATTCTCAGATTGTCACGCATGAAGAGCTTGAAGAAAAGCATTATCTAACTGAACATCAGAATATTTCTCATCTAGCTACTAAAGCGGAGGTAATCACAAAACTAGATAAGATTGATTTCGACCTGTTTAAACGTGACGTTGTCACACACAACGATTTAGCTGGCAGAAACTACCTGACGGAACATCAATCGCCAACTGACGGCGTACCTAACCCGTTCGGCGTCTTATTCGACGGATTATTAACTATTGATCGCAAGAATAAAATAGTATCCTTAAAAAAAGATACATGGATTTCGTTTGGAAATAAAAATTATGCTCCAAATGATAATTTGAGCATTAGTTACGAACCAACTGGCTTATCAGAATATGTTGTTTACGACTTCCAAAATAAAGGGTTAACCGTGATGACTTTGGCGAACGTTAAGAACATCACGTCAACGCAAGTCATACTTGCTATTATGTATAAGAGTACTTTACATTACCCAGTTAATTCTATGTTCGTTAAGACAATTGGCTACTCAGAATATGCGCAGGATAGCTTAATCGGTTCGGTTGTACAAGGTAAAATAATTTATGACAATTATTCAAAAACGTTTAGTTTTATCGGATTCGGAGAACAGAATGAGATTATTGTTTCAAAGGGTACAAGTTACTACTCGATAAAAAGAACATGAAAATCTTCAACTTACTAGCGGATTCTTACATCATCTTATTTTTAGATACTATAGAAAATAAGTTTAAGCTAGTAAAGAGTTCAGTGATGTCTAGTGGAGCAACTTTTTACAAGTAAGAATACAGATATTTTGATTGCATCAATATATCTTGGAGAGCTCACGCATTATTCTAATAATAATTTTTATTGAGACTACAAAATCATTATTAAACAATGTATGGCAATTAGAAGAACTGATTGTCGACCTTCAGACTAAAAACTGTTATTGTGACGCTGGGAGACAGCACTACCGATGGCTGGAGGACTTCAAATTACACCAGCAACAACGATAATATTAATAATCTAAAAGACGGGGATAATACATATTCTGGAGTACTCAATAATATTATTAATCAACAAAGTGGATATAATTTTAATCATAAAATTTATAATCGAGGTTTTTCTGGAAAAAATATTAGCTGGCTCCGTCAAAATTTGGATGCTGTTCTGTCTCCAATAAATGGACCAATTAATTATGCATTTATCGCTATGGGAATAAATGATATGGTATATGATGCTAGTAAGATTAAATCATTTCGAGACGATCATATCAATGTTATCAATCGATTGCTGGCAAAAGGCATTAAACCTGTACTCATGAGTACTCAAGCTGAATTTGAGAATTACAAACGATTTGGTTCGAAGATTAATGCGATAGCCGACAACATCAAGAAGGATTTAGCTGCAGAATTGGGATTGCCATTTATTGATTATAATGCAGGTACACAAAATATTTTGAATAATTCAGAATATAAGACTAAGGAATTAATTCCTGATATGTGTCACTTTGGAGATCTTGGCCATCAAAAAGGGGCAGAATTCTTAGCTAGTCAGTTGATTCCTCAAACGGTATTTGTTTCAGGGGTTAGTAAAATTGGGTATCAAAATAACAAGGCGGCATCTGATTTGAATTATTCAGATTATTTGACTGATGAACAAAAAGAAGTCAAGTGGATTAATAGAACAGATAACTTTGATTTAGAAGGTCAACTAAATTCCGCTCAAAACAAAGACAATGTTTGAGGTCTCGGTTTATATTGAACGTCCGTCAATTGTCCACTATTTTGGAGACAACGTGATTGTGACATCAAATGGACAGTCATTATCAGATGGAGCTGTGCTCGATATCGGATTTTATCGAATTACAGCTAAGAACATCCCTGGAGTTGCTAGCAAATTCCGTGGCTTGAAATTTAATTTGAAGGAGGTGTAACATCGCCGATTGAAGAAGCTGAAAAAATCGCTCATAGTCAGGTAGCTTTGGGCGATTTTGTTTATCTTGCTTTTCTTTATTATCATTCGATATCTAATCAAAACTTCGGACAAGCGAGAGAAGAAGATTATGGATTTGCACGAGCAATCAAAGGCCGACTCTAACAGACGAGAAGAGCGTTTGATGACTCACCTAGAAAAAACACTACAGAATTAACAACAATCACTCATACGGTCGGAGACATTCAAAAAGAAATGGTCCGCATGAACGACCGCATGGAAGAAATCGAAAAAGGAGAATAACATGCAACAAATCAATGAAATTTTACTCAACGGAGCAGTCAGCATCCTGGTTATTTTGGCAGGGGTGGCAGTCAAGGCGGTCAAAGACTACCTCATTCAAAAGGGTGGGGAAAAGACCATCAAGATCGTTGAAATCTTGGCCAAGAACGCAGTAAATGCCGTTGAGCAAGTCGCCTCTGTAACTGGTTTTAAAGGCGAAGAAAAGTTGGAACAAGCCCGCACTAAAATTCGTGCAGAGCTCAACAAATACAACATCAGCATGACTGACAAGGACTTGGATACCTTTGTAGAGTCAGCAGTTAAACAGATGAATGATGCGTGGAAAGGGGAATAATTATGACATTAAATATTGAAACAGCTATTGCTTGGATGTATGCTCGTAAAGGGCAAGTAAGCTACAGCATGGATTACCGTAATGGTCCAGATAGCTACGATTGCTCTTCTGCTGTATATTACGCCTTACGAGACGGTGGCGCTGTATCTGCTGGTTGGGCAGTCAATACAGAGTACGAACATGACTGGTTGATTAATAACGGATACACATTGATCTCTGAGAACACGCCTTGGGATGCTCGTCGTGGTGACATCTTCATCTGGGGTCGTCGTGGATATTCTAGCGGAGCTGGCGGACACACCGGCATGTTTATCGATGAAAACAATATCATCCACTGTAACTACCGCTTCGATGGAATCACTGTGAATGACCATGACGATATTTGGATGTATGCGGGTCGACCATATTACTATGTATACCGTTTGACAAATCCAGATGCTGCTCCAGAAGAAGTGAAAGCTGGATGGCAACGTGACTCTAAAGGATATTGGTATCGCAATGCGAATGGAACATATCCTGCTGGTGAATTTGAATTTATTGAAGAAACCGTTCTTGGTTCTACTTTGATGAAAATGGATATATGTATGCAGACAAATGGTTGCAACATACAGATGGTAAATATTATTGGTTCGATGATGCTGGTTATATGGCCACGAGCTGGAAGAAAATCGCTGGCGTATGGTACTACTTTAACCGCGATGGTTCGATGCAGACAGGTTGGATTAAGTATTACGATAATTGGTATTATTGTGATGCTACCAACGGTGATATGAAATCCGATACGTTTGTACGATACAATGACGGTTGGTATCTGCTTCTACCAGATGGGCGTATGGCAGACAAGCCAGAGTTCACAGTAGAGCCAGACGGCTTGATTACGACGAAATAAAATGTGATATAATGGTTACGGAATAACATTAACGAAAAGACATTTGAGGGCAGAAAGGTTCCTGCCGCACCTTGAAAAAAAGGTATCTGAGATGCTGGGTACACCGACCAGCCAAGTGTCCGTTATTTCAAAGGAGGAGCTTAAATGCTCCTTTTTATTTAAAAATTTCAAAAATAAAAACGAAAGGAAAAACTTTTCTAAAATGTTTATCTACCGCAGGCTCAGGCTTGCGGTTTTTGTTTGCTCTGAAACAAGAAAAATATCTAACTGACCGACATTGATGTCGGTAGCAAAGTTACAAAAATAAATGGTTTGTCTGAAAAAATTGACTTGTTGGTATCAACAAATAGCTTTATAAAGCGCTTAGTTGTCAATTTTGTTGATGTCAACAAAATTAGAGTTTGTATTTTTGCAAAAACACGCATTTTGAACGATTAGAACCAGAAATACAATCCTATTCTTCAAAAAAAGCGTTTTCTTGAAGAATAGGGAGGCAAATGGCGAGTATTATTGTCAAAAACGGTGTTTTGTCAAAAAAATAAAAACAAGGGGGCAAAAAGGGGCATAAGGTGTAAACTTTTGTATTTTTTTATAGTAAAAATTATATGTATATTATAACGTATAAAAGGCTTATTTAAAGCCTTTTTCGGTGTATATGTGTACATCTATATAGTGCTTTTCAGTTACTCTTAAATAATAGAGCAACTACATTAGTAGCTTAAAAACATGATTAAACCGCTATTCTTAGGAGTAGCGGTTTTTCCTATCAACTCTTTTCTATTTCCTATCAGTCATGTTATAATGGATAAATACGAAGAATCGGAGTGAGACTATGAAATACAAACGGATTGTCTTTAAGGTGGGAACTTCTTCTCTGACAAATGAGGATGGAAGTTTATCACGTAGTAAGGTAAAGGGTATTACCCAGCAGTTGGCTATGCTGCACGAGGCTGGTCATGAATTGATTTTGGTGTCGTCAGGTGCCATTGCGGCTGGTTTTGGAGCCTTAGGATTTAAAAAGCGTCCGACAAAGATTGCTGATAAACAGGCTTCAGCAGCGGTAGGGCAGGGGCTTTTGTTGGAAGAATACACGACCAATCTTCTCTTGCGCCAAATCGTTTCTGCACAAATCTTGCTGACCCAGGATGATTTTGTCGATAAACGTCGCTATAAAAATGCCCATCAGGCTTTGTCAGTTCTACTTAGCCGTGGTGCGATTCCTATCATCAACGAGAATGATAGTGTCGTCATTGATGAGCTCAAGGTCGGGGACAATGACACTCTAAGTGCCCAGGTAGCGGCCATGGTCCAAGCAGACCTTTTGGTTCTCTTGACAGATGTGGACGGTCTCTATACTGGAAATCCTAATTCAGATCCAAGAGCCAAACGCTTGGAGCGAATCGAGACCATTAATCGTGAGATTATTGATATGGCTGGTGGAGCTGGCTCGTCAAATGGAACTGGGGGCATGTTAACCAAAATCAAGGCTGCGACTATCGCAACAGAATCAGGAGTTCCTGTTTATATCTGTTCATCATTGAAGGCTGATGCTATGATAGAGGCGGCTGAGGAGACCAAGGATGGTTCCTACTTTGTTGCAGAGAAAAAAGGTCTCCGTACCCAGAAACAATGGCTGGCTTTCTATGCTCAGAGTCAGGGAACTATTTGGGTAGATAAAGGGGCTGCGGAAGCTCTCTCTCAACATGGAAAGAGTCTCCTTTTATCTGGTGTTGTTGAAGCAGAAGGAGACTTTTCTTACGGTGATATCGTGACAGTATTTGACAAGGAAAGTGGAAAATCACTTGGAAAGGACGCGTGCAATTTGGAGCATCTGCTTTGGAGGATATGTTGCGTTCTCAAAAAGCCAAGGGTGTCTTGATTCACCGTGATGACTGGATTTCCATTACTCCTGAAATCCAACTACTCTTTACAGAATTTTAGAGGTAAACTATGGTAAGTACACAAGAACAATTTGAACAGGTACAGGCTGTTAAAAAATCGATCAACACAGCTAGTGAAGAGGTGAAAAACCAAGCCTTGCTAGCCATGGCTGATCACTTAGTGGCTGCTACAGAGGAGATTTTAGCGGCAAATGCCCTCGATATGGAAGCGGCCAAGGGTAAAATATCCGATGTGATGCTGGATCGTCTTTATTTGGATGCAGGGCGTATAGAAGCAATGGCAATTGGGATTCGTGAAGTGGTTGCTTTACCAGATCCAATCGGTGAAGTTTTAGAAACCAATCATCTTGAAAATGGTTTGGTTATCACAAAGAAACGGGTGGCTATGGGGGTTATTGGTATTATCTATGAAAGTCGTCCAAATGTGACGTCTGATGCGGCTGCTTTGGCTCTTAAAAGTGGAAATGCAGTTGTTCTTCGTAGTGGTAAGGATGCCTATCAAACTGCCCATGCGATTGTTAAAGCCTTGAAAAAAGGCTTGGAGACAACGACCATTCACCCAGATGTGATTCAACTGGTGGAAGATACCAGCCGTGAAAGTAGCTATGCTATGATGAAGGCCAAGGGCTATCTAGACCTGCTCATTCCTCGTGGAGGGGCTGGTTTGATTAATGCCGTGGTTGAAAATGCTATAGTACCAGTTATCGAGACAGGCACTGGGATTGTTCATGTTTATGTCGATAAGGACGCAGACGAAGACAAGGCTCTCTCTATCATCAACAATGCCAAAACCAGTCGTCCTTCTGTCTGCAATGCCATGGAGGTTCTGCTGGTTCATGAAGACAAGGCAGCAAGCTTCCTTCCTCGCTTGGAGCAAGTGTTGGTTGCAGATAGAAAAGAAGCTGGACTGGAACCAATTCAATTCCGATTGGATAGCAAAGCAAGTCAGTTTATTTCAGGCCAAGCAGCTGAAGCACAAGACTTTGACACCGAGTTTTTAGACTATGTCCTAGCGGTTAAGGTTGTGAGCAGTTTAGAAGAAGCGGTTGCCCATATTGAAGCCCACAGTACCCATCATTCGGATGCCATTGTGACGGAAAATGCTGCAGCTTCAGCTTACTTTACAGATCAAGTGGACTCTGCAGCAGTCTATGTCAATGCTTCAACTCGTTTCACCGATGGTGGCCAATTTGGTTTGGGGTGTGAAATGGGGATTTCTACTCAGAAACTGCATGCGCGTGGTCCAATGGGCTTAAAAGAATTGACTAGCTATAAGTATGTGGTTACTGGTGACGGACAGATAAGGGAGTAAGAGATGAAGATTGGATTTATCGGTTTGGGGAATATGGGAGCTAGTTTGGCCAAGGCTGTTTTGCAGGTCAAGACGGGTGCTCAGATTCTCCTTGCCAATCGTAGCCAAGACAAGGTGGATGCTTTCATCGCCAACTTTCGGTGGGTCAGGCTTCTAGCAATGACGAAATCTTTGCAGAAGCAGATGTGATTTTTCTAGGAGTGAAGCCTGCTCAGTTTTCTGAACTGCTTTCTCAATACCAGACTATCCTTGAAAAAAGAGAAAGTCTTCTTTTGATTTCCATGGCAGCTGGATTGACTTTAGAAAAACTAGCAAGTCTTATCCCAAGTCAACACCGAATTATTCGTATGATGCCAAATACCCCTGCTTCTATTGGTCAAGGAGTGATTAGTTATGCCTTGTCTCCTAATTGCAGGGCTGAGGATAGTGAGCTCTTTTGTCAGCTTTTAGCCAAGGCTGGTCTCTTGGTTGAACTTGGGGAAGGATTAATCGACGCGGCGACAGGTCTTGCAGGTTGTGGACCAGCCTTTGTCTATCTTTTTATCGAGGCCTTGGCAGATGCGGGCGTTCAGACGGGATTACCACGAGAAACGGCCTTGAAAATGGCGTCTCAAACTGTGGTAGGAGCTGGGCAATTGGTCCTTGAAAGTCAGCAACATCCTGGAGTTTTGAAAGACCAAGTTTGTAGCCCAGGCGGTTCAACTATCGCTGGTGTAGCTAGTTTAGAAGCACATGCCTTTAGAGGAACCGTTATGGAGGCAGTCAAAAAAGCCTACAAACGAACTAAAAACTAGGTAAATAAGAGGTGGATTTTGTCTGCCTCTTTTTATGGTGGTTGATACTCTTCGAAAATCAAATTCAAACTGCGTCAGCTTCACCTTGCCGTACTCAAGTACAGCCTGCGGCTAGCTTCCTAGTTTGCTCTTTGATTTTCATTGAGTATGAAAATGAGAAGACAAAAAGATTGTCACAAACCCTATTTTTGATAGAATAGAAGTAGTAAAAAAGAAATGAGTTAGACATGTCAAAAGGATTTTTAGTCTCTCTTGAGGGACCAGAGGGAGCAGGCAAGACCAGTGTTTTAGAGGCTCTGCTCCCAATTTTAGAGGAAAAAGGAGTAGAGGTGCTGACGACCCGTGAGCCAGGCGGAGTCTTGATAGGAGAGAAGATTCGGGAAGTGATTCTGGATCCAAGTCATACTCAGATGGATGCTAAGACAGAACTCCTTCTCTATATCGCCAGTCGCAGACAGCACTTGGTGGAAAAAGTTCTTCCAGCCCTTGAAGCTGGCAAGTTGGTTATTATGGATCGTTTCATCGATAGTTCCGTTGCCTATCAGGGATTTGGTCGTGGCTTGGACATTGAAGCCATTGATTGGCTCAATCAGTTTGCGACAGATGGCCTCAAACCTGATTTGACCCTCTATTTTGACATCGAGGTGGAAGAGGGACTGGCTCGCATTGCTGCTAATAGTGACCGCGAGGTCAATCGTTTGGATTTGGAAGGTTTGGACTTGCATAAAAAAGTTCGTAAAGGCTATCTTTCTCTTCTGGACAAAGAAGGAAATCGTATTGTCAAGATTGATGCCAGTCTCCCTTTGGAGCAAGTTGTGGAAACGACCAAGGATGTCTTATTTGACAGAATGGGATTATCTAAATGAAACAAGATCAACTAAAGGATTGGCAGCCAGACCAGTTTGACCGCTTTGTCCGTATCCTAGAACAAGACCAGCTCAATCACGCCTATCTTTTTTCAGGTTTCTTTGGAAGCTTGGAAATGGCGCAATTTTTAGCTAAGAGCCTCTTTTGTACGGATAAGGTAGGTGTTTTACCATGTGAGAAATGCCGAAACTGCAAGCTGATTGAACAGGAAGAATTTCCCGATGTCACCTTGATTAAGCCAGTCAATCAGGTCATCAAGACAGAACGGATTAGAGAATTGGTGGGACAATTTTCTCAAGCAGGGATTGAAAGCCAGCAACAGGTATTTATTATCGAGCAAGCTGAGAAAATGCATCCTAACGCAGCTAACTCTCTGCTCAAGGTCATCGAAGAACCCCAGAGTGAGGTTTATATTTTCTTCTTGACCAGCGATGAGGAAAAAATTTTACCGACCATCCGTAGTCGAACCCAGATTTTCCATTTTAAAAAGCAAGAAGAAAAACTCATCTTGCTCTTAGAACAAATGGGACTGGTTAAGAAAAAAGCAATTCTTTTAGCCCAGTTTAGTCAATCGCGAGCTGAAGCAGAAAAGTTGGCCAATCAGGCAAGTTTTTGGACCTTGGTCGATGAAAGTGAACGCCTGCTGACCTGGTTATTAGATAAGAAAAAAGAAAGTTATCTGCAGGTTGCTAAATTAGCCAACTTGGCAGACGACAAGGAAAAACAAGATCAGGTTTTACGGGTTCTAGAAGTCCTCTGTGGGCAGGAACTTCTGCAAGCAAGAGTAAGGGGAATTCTACAAGATTTGCTAGAAGCTAGAAAAATGTGGCAAGCTAATGTCAGCTTTCAAAATGCCATGGAATATCTGGTCTTGAAAGAAATGTAAACTCAAAATGAACGATAAAAAGAAAGGAAAGGGCTGGTTTATGGACAAAAAGAATTATTTGACGCTGGATGATTTTTCCCAACAATTGTTGGTGACCTTGGCCGATGTGGAAGCCATCAAGAAAAATCTCAAGAGCCTGGTAGAGGAAAATACAGCTCTTCGTTTAGAAAATTCTAAGTTGCGCGAACAGCTTGGGTGAGGTGGAAAGCAGATGCTCCTGTCAAGGCCAAGCATGTTCGTGAAAGTGTCCGTCGGATTTATAAAGACGGATTTCACGTTTGTAATGATTTTTATGGGCAACGTCGAGAACAGGACGAGGAATGTATGTTCTGTGACGAGTTGTTATACAGGGAGTAAGCATGCAGATTCAAAAAAGTTTTAAGGGGCAGTCTCCCTATGGCAAGCTGTATCTAGTGGCAACGCCGATTGGCAATCTAGATGATATGACCTTTCGTGCCATCCAGACCTTGAAAGAAGTGGATTGGATTGCAGCTGAGGACACGCGCAATACTGGTCTTTTGCTCAAGCATTTTGACATTTCGACCAAGCAAATCAGTTTTCATGAGCATAATGCCAAGGAAAAAATTCCTGATTTGATTGGTTTCTTGAAAGCAGGGCAAAGTATTGCTCAGGTCTCCGATGCAGGTTTGCCTAGTATCTCAGACCCTGGTCATGATTTGGTTAAGGCAGCTATTGAGGAAGAAATTACAGTTGTTACAGTTCCAGGTGCCTCTGCAGGGATTTCAGCCTTGATTGCCAGTGGTTTAGCACCACAGCCACATATCTTTTACGGCTTTTTACCCAGAAAATCAGGCCAGCAAAAGCAATTTTTCGACTCGAAAAAAGACTATCCAGAAACTCAGATTTTCTATGAATCGCCTCATCGTGTGGCAGATACATTGAAAAATATGCTAGAAGTCTACGGTGACCGCTCGGTAGTCTTGGTCAGAGAATTGACCAAGATTTATGAAGAATACCAAAGAGGAAAGATCTCTGAATTGCTAGAAAGCATTGCTGAAACGCCACTCAAGGGCGAATGCCTTCTCATTGTTGAAGGTGCCAGCCAAGATGTGGAGGAAAAAGACGAGGAAGACTTGTTCTTAGAAATCCAATCCCGCATCCAGCAAGGTATGAAGAAAAATCAAGCTATCAAGGAAGTTGCTAAGATTTACCAGTGGAATAAAAGCCAGCTCTATGCTGCCTACCACGATTGGGAAGAAAATGACTAAACAGGAAGTTTGCCTCTTCCCTTTTTGTTATACTAGTGAAGATAGAAAAGATTTGTGGGAGTGAAAAAGTCCGGGGGACTTTTTCAGCCTGAAATCCAAGCAACTCGAAAGCAGTAAGTCCTGTGGACTTTTTCAGCCTGAGCCAAGAAACTCGAAAAGCTGAAGTAAGTCCTGTGGACTTTTTCAGCCTGAGCCAAGAAACTCGAAAGCGAGTAAGTTCGGTTGGCTTTTTTTCATGTGAAGCTTGTCTTCACACTCCCAAAGAGGTATTAGTGTCGTGTCTCAATCTTATATCAATGTTATCGGTGCTGGTTTGGCAGGTTCTGAGCAGCCTACCAAATCGCAGAACAGTAGTATTCAGTTAAACTTTATGAAATGCGTGGTGTCAAGCCTACACCCCAGCACAAAACAGACAATTTTGCTGAGTTGGTTTGTTCCAATTCCTTGCGTGGGGATGTCTTACAAATGCTGTCGGGCTCCTCAAGGAAGAAATGCGTCGCTTAGGTTCTGTCATCTTGGAATCTGCTGAGAGCTACACGTGTTCCCTGCTGGTAGCGCCCTTGCGGTGGATCGCGACGGTTTCTCCCAAATGGTGACCGAAAGAAAGTGGCCAACCATCATAATTGAAGTGGTTCGTGATGAAATTACAGAATTGCCGACTGATGTTATTACGGTTGTCGCTACTGGTCGCTGACTAGCGATGCCTTAGCTGAGAAGATTCATGCCCTTAATGATGGCGATGGCTTCTATTTCTACGACGCGGCAGCGCCTATTATCGATGTCAACACTATTGATATGGAGCAAGGTCTATCTCAAGTCTCGTTATGATAAGGGAGAGGCAGCCTACCTCAATGCGCCTATGACTAGCAAGAATTTATGGATTTTCCATGAAGCCTTGGTCAATGCAGAAGAAGCACCGCTCAATTCTTTTCGAAAAAGAAAAAGTACTTTGAAGGTTGTATGCCTATCGAAGTCATGGCAAAACGTGGCATTAAAACCATGCTTTGATGGCCCTATGAAACCAGTCGGTCTGGGTATCCAGATGACTACACAGGACCTCGTGATGGCGAATTCAAAAACACCTTACGCGGTTGTTCAACTTCGTCAGGACAATGCGGCTGGTAGCCTCTACAATATCGTCGGTTTCCAGACCCACCTCAAATGGGGAGAACAAAAGCGTGTTTTCCAAATGATTCCAGGTCTTGAAAATGCTGAGTTTGTTCGTTATGGTGTTATGCACCGCAATTCTTATATGGATTCACCAAATCTTCTTGAACAGACCTATCGTTCTAAGAAACAGCCAAACCTCTTCTTTGCAGGTCAGATGACGGGTGTGGAAGGCTATGTTGAGTCAGCAGCTTCAGGCTTGGTTGCGGGAATTAACGCGGCTCGTCTCTTCAAGGAGAAAGCGAGGCTATTTTCCCAGAGACGACGGCTATCGGAAGCTTAGCTCATTACATCACCCATGCTGACAGCAAGCATTTCCAACCGATGAATGTCAATTTTGGGATTATCAAGGAGTTGGAAGGCGAGCGTATCCGTGATAAGAAGGCTCGTTATGAAAAAATTGCAGAGCGTGCCCTTAACGATTTAGAGGAATTTTTAACGGTCTAATTTTTTTGAAAGAATTGCTCATGATACTATAAAAATCTTAGAAATTGTGATAAAATAGGTAGGATAAAAAAAGGAGAGTGAAAATGGCGAATCCCAAGTATAAACGTATTTTAATCAAGTTATCAGGTGAAGCCCTTGCCGGTGAACGTGGCGTAGGGATTGATATCCAAACAGTTCAAACAATCGCAAAAGAGATTCAAGAAGTTCATAGCTTAGGTATCGAAATTGCCCTTGTTATCGGTGGAGGCAATCTCTGGCGTGGAGAACCTGCAGCAGAAGCAGGAATGGACCGCGTTCAGGCAGATTACACAGGAATGCTTGGGACTGTTATGAATGCTCTTGTGATGGCAGATTCATTGCAACAAGTTGGTGTAGATACGCGTGTTCAAACAGCCATTGCTATGCAACAAGTGGCAGAGCCTTACGTACGTGGACGTGCCCTTCGTCACCTTGAAAAAGGCCGTATCGTTATCTTTGGTGCCGGAATTGGTTCACCTTACTTCTCAACAGATACAACAGCGGCTCTTCGTGCAGCTGAAATCGAAGCAGATGCCATCCTTATGGCTAAAAATGGCGTCGACGGTGTTTACAATGCCGATCCTAAGAAAGACAAGACAGCCGTTAAGTTTGAAGAATTGACTCACCGTGACGTTATCAATAAAGGTCTTCGTATCATGGATTCAACAGCTTCAGCCCTCTCAATGGACAACGACATTGACTTGGTTGTCTTCAATATGAACCAACCAGGCAACATCAAACGTGTCGTATTTGGTGAAAATATCGGAACAACAGTTTCAAACAATATCGAAGAAAAGGAATAAGAAAGATTATGGCTAACGCAATTATTGAAAAAGCTAAAGAGAGAATGACCCAGTCTCACCAATCACTTGCTCGTGAATTTGGTGGTATCCGTGCCAGTCGTGCCAATGCAAGCTTGTCGACCGTGTACATGTAGAATACTATGGAGTAAAACACCTCTTAACCAAATCGCTTCAATTACCATTCCAGAAGCGCGTGTTTTGTTGGTAACACCATTTGACAAGTCTTCATTGAAAGATATCGAACGTGCCTTGAACGCTTCTGATCTTGGTATTACACCAGCTAATGATGGTTCTGTGATTCGCTTGGTTATCCCTGCCTACAGAAGAAACTCGTCGTGACCTTGCTAAAGAAGTGAAGAAGGTCGGTGAAAATGCTAAAGTGGCTGTCCGCAATATCCGTCGTGATGCTATGGATGAAGCTAAGAAACAAGAAAAAGCAAAAGAAATTACTGAAGACGAATTGAAGACTCTTGAAAAAGACATTCAAAAAGTAACAGACGATGCTGTTAAACACATCGACGACATGACTGCCAACAAAGAAAAAGAACTCTTGGAAGTCTAAAAATAAACAGAAAAACTCAGTTGGCATTGCTGGCTGAGTTTTATTCGAAAGAAGGAAATATGAATACAAATCTTGCAAGTTTTATCGTTGGACTCATCATCGATGAAAATGACCGTTTTTACTTTGTGCAAAAGGATGGTCAGACCTATGCTCTCGCTAAGGAAGAAGGCCAACATACAGTAGGGGATACGGTTAAAGGTTTTGCCTATACAGATATGAAGCAAAAGCTCCGCTTGACAACTCTAGAAGTGACTGCCACTCAGGACCAATTTGGTTGGGGACGTGTCACAGAAGTTCGTAAGGACTTGGGTGTCTTTGTGGATACAGGACTTCCTGACAAGGAAATCGTTGTGTCACTCGATATTCTCCCTGAACTTAAGGAACTCTGGCCTAAGAAGGGCGACCAACTCTACATCCGTCTTGAGGTAGACAAGAAAGACCGTATCTGGGGACTCTTGGCCTATCAAGAAGACTTCCAACGTCTGGCTCGTCCTGCTTATAACAACATGCAGAATCAAAACTGGCCAGCCATTGTATATCGCCTCAAGCTGTCAGGAACCTTTGTTTACCTACCAGAGAATAACATGCTTGGCTTTATCCATCCTAGCGAACGCTACGCAGAGCCACGTTTGGGGGCAAAGTGTTGGATGCGCGTGTCATTGGTTTCCGTGAGGTGGACCGTACCTTGAATCTCTCCCTCAAACCACGTTCCTTTGAGATGTTGGAAAATGATGCTCAGATGATTTTGACCTACTTGAAAGCAATGGCGGTTTCATGACCTTCAAATGATAAGTCATCTCCAGACGACATCAAAAGCAACCTTTGGTATTTCTAAAGGTCAGTTCAAGAAAGCACTCGGTGGCTTGATGAAGCTGGTAAAATCAAGCAAGACCAGTTTGGGACAGAGTTGATTTAGGTAGCTATGAGAAAAATCATTTTACACTTGGCTCATGACTGAGCGCAATCCTCAAAAGTAACAGTCCCAAAGCAATCTTGGCAGACCTAGCTTTTTGAAGAGTCATCCTTCGAAAACACACAGATGATTTTGATGAGGTGAGTCGCTTTTTGGAAGAACATGCAGTTCTCTTTTTAACCTAGGAGACTTTGACGCCATCTGGCAAGAATACTTAGAACACTAGACTTTATTCATTGGGTTTGGGCTAGTAATTTATCCATCCCTTTGCTATAATAAGAAGAAATAAAAGGATTAGAGAGGTTCTTTATTTGAAGGAACATTCAATAGACATTCAACTGAGTCATCCAGATGACCTGTTTCATCTTTTTGGTTCCAATGAACGCCATCTTCGTTTGATGGAAGAAGAGCTTGATGTGGTGATTCATGCTCGTACGGAGATTGTCCAGGTTTTGGGAGAAGAAACTGCCTGTGAGCAGCTCGTCAGGTTATTCAAGTCTCATGGTCTTGGTAAATCGGGGGATGACCGTTGGTACGCCAGATGTGGTGACTGCGATTAGCATGGTCCAAAAACGATGAAATTGATAAGTTTGTCGCCTTTACGAAGAAGAAGATTATCAAGACAATACGGGAAGCCTATCCGTGTCAAAAACACTGGGTCAAAAACTTTATGTGGATAGTGTTAAACAGCACGATGTGACCTCTGGAATTGGGCCAGTGAGGTACAGGAAGACCTTCCTTGCAGTGACCTTGGCAGTGACAGCTCTTAAACGTGGGCAGGTCAAGCGAATTATCCTAACTCGTCCAGCAGTGGAAGCAGGGAGAGTCTAGGTTTTCTTCCGGGTGATCTTAAGGAGAAGGTAGATCCTTACCTAGACCCTGTTTACGATGCCTTAGTATCAGATTCTGGGGAAAGACCAAACGACCTCGTCTCATGGAGCGTGAAATTATCGAAATCGCCCCCTTGCCTATATGCGTGGACGAACCTCGATGATGCTCTGTCATTCCTCGATGAGGCGCAAAATACGACCATCATGCAGATGAAGATGTTCTGACTCGTTTAGGCTTTAATTCTAAGATGATTGTCAATGGAGATATCAGTCAGATTGACCTGCCACGTAATGTCAAGTCCGGTTTGATTGATGCCCAAGAAAAACTCAAGAACATCCATCAGATTGACTTTGTTCATTTTTCAGCTAAGGATGTGGTTCGCCATCCTGTTGTCGCTCAGATTATCCGAGCATGAGATCAGCTCCAGTTAAAAATGAAGAGCGTGAAGAAGTCGAAGAAACAGAATAGCAAGAGCAGTTCAGGTGGGTGCTCTTTCTTTTTATCTGATAATTAGATTTTTAGATTAGTTCATCAATTGGAGTATGCTATCGAGACCTTGGGCTACTGGAAGACTGGTTAAGTAAACCTTGATAAGTAGTAATCCCTTGGCGCAAAGCCCTCATCTTCAGAGATTGCTTGTACAAATCCTTTTTCTGCTAAAGCTTCGATATAAGGAAGAGTGACATTTGTTAGGGCGATGGTTGAAGTACGAGCAACCGCACCAGGGATGTTGGCAACGGCATAGTGGAGCACACTATGTTTTTCATATACAGGCTCATCGTGCGTTGTCACACGGTCAGCTGTCTCGATAACGCCACCTTGGTCAACGGCAATGTCAACGATGACTGATCCTGGACGCTATTTGTTTGACCATCTCATCTGTCACGCACACTTTTGGTGCCTTGGCACCTGGAATGAGAACTGCCCAATAACAACATCCGCATTCTCACACTAGGCTGATGTTACTGAGTTGGAGCATGAGTTTGAATTTTGTGACCAAAGACCTCCTCTAAAACGGAGGACGTTTAGCACTGATATCAAGGATGGTTACTTGTGCACCAAGATCAAGAGCACGTGCAGGCAGCATGGGTCCCACGAGACCTGCCACCGGGATGATGGTTACTTTTCCCTCTAGTCCACCTGCACACCACCTAGTAAGAACACCAGAACCTCCTGCTTGCTTAGTTAGGAGTGACACCGATTTGACCGCTATCGGCCTGCAACCTCACTCACTAGGTACGAGGAGTGGCAGTACCCATTGTAGGAATCACGGACAGTTTCATACCAATCCCAGTTGTGCTCCAACATAAGCATCTGCTAATTCTGGAAGCGGTGCATGCAGTAGGTGAAGAGGCTAGGTCGTCACGTAAGTAACCACATATTCAAGGCTAGTAGTTCTTTTACTTTCACGACCAACTCAGCTGACCAGGCTTCCGCTCAGCGCAGCGACAATTTCAGCTCCTTGCTTTTTGATAATGGGCATCAGTAAAGCCAGAACCAAGACCAGCGATTTGTTTCGATAAGGACGCGATGACCACGGCCGATCTGTTGTCGGACACCAGCAGGTGTTAGCGCAACATTTGCTTTTCATTATTCTTAATTTCTTTTGACTCTGACTGACAGAGAAAACTCCCTTTCTATTGACGGTTGTAAATGATTTATCACATTATCTATGAAAATAAGGTGATGATTTTATTCTATATGAAACTGCTTTAAAAAGCAAGAAAAATTTGTTATAACTTCTTTTATAGCTAGACTGGTAGAAAATATTTTTAAATGGAGGAGAAGTATGGAATCAATTCTTTTTAAAACTATCCCAGTATCCAACAATGGAGACAGAGCGTTTGTGCTTAGACCTGTAACTTTGGATGATGCGGAAGCCAATGTTTGAATATGACCTCGGACCAGAGAAAATACGTTACACTTTTCCAACCAATCAAAGCTTGGGAAGAAACTCAAAATAATATTGCTCAGTTCTACTTGGCCAATCCCTTTGGGACGGTGGGGGATAGACTAGAGCAATGGCAAATTTATCGGAACCATTGATTTTGCACAAGATTGATCCTGCTCTTAAGAAGGCAGTTTCTTGGCTATTATCAATAAAAGTATTGCATCAGGATTAACGACAAAAGCCAATCGTACTGTGATTGAGCTGGCTTTTGAAAGATCAGAATGAATAGGTTGACTGCTCTTCATGATAAGGATAGTCCCGCATCAGGAAAGGTCATGCAGAAAATCAGGTATGCACTCTTTCCCACGAAAGAACCTTATGCTAGATTGGACAGAACCAGGAAGAATCGATACAAGAGTTCATTATGCTCTGACCAAGGAAGACTATTTTTGCAAAATAAGTAAGCGATTGACAGCGAAATTTTCAAACTGTCTTCCTCTACGAATAATCTAAGAGAGGAGAAAATATGGAAGCAATTATCGAGAAAATCAAAGAGTATAAAATCATCGTCATCTGTACTGGTCTAGGTTTGTTGTTGGGATTTTTCCCTGCTAAAGCGCACTTTACACCTGCCTGCTCAAGGAAAACGGAATTTTGCAGCAGAAGTCGCAGCTGTTTCAGTGATTCAACAACCGAGGAGCAGAAGCAAGAAGAGGAAGAAAAGGCGGGAGTCCATGAACAAGACCCAATCACAGTAGATGTGAGGGGCTGTTAAATCGCCAGATATGGTTCGATACTCGGTAGTCGGGTCAATGACAGCCGACTCAGAAGGCGGGTAACCCTGACAGAAAGCAAGCAGATAGTGCAGATCATCAATCTCAGCTCGAGAAAGTCAGTGCGATGAGGCTGGTTTGCACGTTCCAACTGAGGAGAAGCAGCAGCTAGTCCAGCAGGCCAGGTTCCTGGAGAAGCTTCTTCCAACAAAGTAAAAGCAAAAGAGCAGCTGTCGATCTCAACAAAGGCTAGTCTGGAAGAACTCAAGCAAGTCAAGGTTGGGTGGCAACGAGCTCACAGACATTAATATGACCGTCATCCGACAAATGCAGATTCAAAGTCAAGTTGATGAAACTCAAGAAGGTCTCTCTGGCATTGGTGCCAAAACAATAGAAAACACCAAAGACTATGTTACAGTGGTTAAGAAGTTCCTTTTCTCAAATCTCTCTCGAGGTTTTCCTATTGCTCTGGCTTTTACCCTACGCCATTTCTCAGCACCTCGTCTTGCTTTGTTGAGCTTCGTCTGCCAGTCTTCGTCTCCTCATCCACCTTCCGTGGGAAATCTGTTGGAAAAGCGTGATTTGCTGAATCTTTTGCTTGGCTTCCTTGCTCAAAATTCAAGTCAGTGTGATCGAGCTGTGAGTCAGATCTGGTGGATTCTGATGAAAAGGGTGTCAGATTTTACCTGGCTTCCTGTCTAAGGTGAGTGGTGACGAGTCCTGGTCCTTTCGTGTGCTTAAGGAGTTGACATGACAGGCCCAAGTTTCCTAAGCGCATTGCAAAACTGTCAGTCGAGGAGAGAAAGATAGCTCAAGCCTCCAACAGACCTTCATAGAATGGGGTTTTAGAAGGAAAACTTTCGCCAGAAGGCGGTGAGAAATTTGTGGCTTCGACATCGAGCTCATTCGAAAGAAACCTTCAGGAATTTGATTAGACTCGCAATATCAAAAATCCAGTCTGATTCAAAAGGTTGGCAGCTGCAGAGGATATAGGTGAAAACTTGTCCAGCATTACGTCGAAAAGCTGTAGATTTGGATTGAGACACACCTTTTCGAGACCCCATGCGCAATTGCTACGACAGGTCTTTCTTTATTAGTGACATCTGGACACCGACCTTTGGAGTGGAGGCTGGACAGACTTTATCTAGTTCCAGGGAATTATCCACACTTTTGCCCTGTCAGGGCATGCAGGTAGGATCACGGATGGCTTCAAGACACTTCGGCGATTGGCTGACAGCCCAAGAAAGCTGAAAGTGGTTGGCTTATCCTTCCTCACCCTATGCAGGGCTGACAGGGATTTTCAGCGTCATTCGTAGTCAGTCTCTTGCGTAGAGTTACCGGTCGCTCAAACATGGTGTTAAGAGCTAAGATACTTTGCCTCTGACGGTGCTTGTACTCTTTCATCATCGCTTGCAACCTCCTGGCTGCAGGAGTGAGTCTGGTCCAGCTGCTGAGTGCTTTTATCTTGACCCATGACCAGCAAAGGAAGGGAGGGGCCTCAAGGCTATTAAGCCAGGAGAAAGTCCTGAGTCATTTCCTTTTGGGAATACGTGCCCATTCCTGTCCTTCTCTATTTAGGTACCCGAATTGCAGCCTTGGTCCATCTCTCTCGACCTTTGTCTTTTCCTTTCTTTTGACTAGTCTTCTGCCACTTTGTCCTATCTTGTTGCCTTACTTTCTCTATCCAGTCGTCTCCAATTTGGAGCTTTACCCTTTGAATGTGGTTGTGAGTGGAATGATCTCAGCTTTGTATCACGGGTGTAGAAGCAGACCCACTCCGCGTATTTGGACAAACCCAACGCATGAAAGCTCTTTAATCTTATTGTCACTTCCTAGTTTGGGCAATCTATGATTGTAGGAAAAATGTTAAAAAGAGTAGCTGGCTTCAGAAACACATGTGTACGACTTTCTTTTCTTGACCAAGCATCCACTGGAGCACGAAATTACAAAGCTATGCGATGTGGGACAAGTTGCAAATATTTTCTCACGTGGGATGCAAACTAGAAAGAAAACCATTCCTCATATGCATGTGCAGGTAAGGGCAAGGCAGAATCTAGCATCGCATCATGGCAAGAAAAGGGCGACAACCAGCACGTACTCAGAGTAACCTCGGAGTTTCCACAGCAAAAGTCGTGAGTGGCCAAGATTGACCAGTTAATTTTGGCAAATGCGCATAGGAACATGTTGAGGATTTGTTGGAGGTCACTGTCAGGCTTTCCATGGTGGGGAAATGAAGACAAAAGGGCGTGTCTGAGACAGAGGAATTTGTGGCTTGGAACTACATGGTCTGACTCAAACCAAGGTGTCGTGTATGTGCGTGAGCAGAGAACTCGCGAAATCTGGAAGTCAGATTTAGAAGTCTATATCTCCAAGAAAGGTGGAGATGGAGGCTACTCAGAGATTCCATAGTTCTGTATGGAAACTGGTTGGATGAGTCACTTTCCTCTTCACTGGAGATTTGAGAGAGAGAGGGAGAAGAGATCTTCTAAGCAATATCTTTAGCTTTAGAGGTGCAGATGTTTTGAAAGCTGGCCAACGCGGCTCTAAAAATCATCAAGTTCAGCTCTTTCTAGAAGAAACCTGCAGCCAGAGCTTTGAGTCTCATCGACACGTTGGAAAGAGCGACCGAGACGAAACTCATCTAAGGAAACCTTGGCACGTGACTGGAAGGTATCAACAGTAAAGCCCAGAATCGATCGCAGACGCGCGCCGCCGCGCCAGGCGAGCTGCACGCTTTAGACGGGAATTGGAAGGATTGGCGAATCGAGAAGCGTTCTGACAGTAGTGTAGAAGAGGTTATACACAGTAAAACTAAAATCTATAGCATAATAATGAGTAAAACGAGTATAATGAAAGTCGTATTCAATATCAGTGATATAAAACTAATAAAATCATCAAAAGTCATTTTTCGGCCATGAAGTTTGTCACTCTATTGGTCTTTTCTTGTCCATTTTATTGCCTGTGATTGTTTTCTAAAAAGTTAGGTCGGTATGATTGAATACCTACTACGTCTAGTGCGGTTGCAGAGACAGCTATTAATATCCCACATGATGGTCGTTTATGACAGTCATTCTGGAGTGCTGCCAAAGTTATGGAGGCTGGAACCACGCTTTATGAGGGGCACAAACCACCATACAGCGTAGGTTGCTAATATTTAAAGAGTGATAAAAGTGAGGAAGGTTAGATATGTTGTGCAGCTACTCATGTGACCCAAAACGCGGACAAGCTCACCTCTGCAAGATGTTGATTTTAAGATATTGAAAAAGCGGTGAGATTTAGGTATTTCAGCATTAATGGCTCTGAAAGTATCGACCCCTGTTCCCGAGCTATGTTAAAACCTTCCCCAGTAGTGGTATTACACTTGTAGTCCCTCCTTTCTTTATTTTATTACAGTGTTGAATGGCTGATGGAAACTATGGATGGACCACTGTCTCATAAAACATCTGGAAAGTCCGATGATGAACGCCCGGATTGTGTCTCACCATGTCTCCCGCCTGCAAAGTACCTCCTGAAAGGCAGCCAATTTCAAGATTGCGATGTATTTCCTCAGTCAAGGAAATGCTAAGCTTATGGATGAGATTACAAATGGCTTAGATGAGTATTATCGGACAGAAGTGATAGGCTAGCACAACTGACAGACAAGAGCAGTTGGTTTTTTAAGTTCACTATAAGCGGAAGAGTTGGTTGATGTCTGCGACAGAGAAAACTATCATCGGGGAAAGATGAAGAGGTTTAGTTTATGAAAGATGTCTTATTATTGCGCTTCAAAAGTCGCTTAAATTGGATTATTCTAGTTTTATTTATATCTGTACTGTTACCTTTATTTCAATAGTCGGACCGCAAACCTCAGTCAGGCTTGGAGAGGCGTTGGAACCGTCTTGTAGACCGTGAGAGAGTCATCACGAATATGAAGAGGAAACTCTCCCAAGTGTCTGACAACAGCAGCTTGGAGGAATACCAGAGATTGTTAAAAGAAATTTAGACTCGCAAAAAATCTTGACGCGAAAAGACAGAAATTCTGGACTTTGTTAAAGACATGATGGAAAAGAAGCTCAATATTTGCAGTGGCAAGAGAAGAGAAGAATTATGAAAGGATCAACACCTGACTTCTAGCTCTTGAACTAAAAATGGGGGTTGACCGTGAGCGAAAGACGCCGTTTTATATCCTTGAACATAAAAGCCCACAACTTAGATTATCCGGCTCCACGGATTGACTGCCGGTTCGATTTTAGAGTTATCAACCTTGTTTGTAATTGGTTATTTTTATGTTAACGCACCAGAAAGATGTCAAAATAATCTCGATATAGCTCCGAAGCGATATCTCTTTTCAAAAGTGACATTTGCCATGTCCTTCTTGGAGTTGGGGTGTTATGGGTGTGTTATCGAATCAGCGGATTTTCTTTTTTTTAGTGAAGTCTGATAAGTGGTTTTGGACACAAAGTTAGATTATCCGCCTGACGAGGCTTAGTGAATCAAGAGGGTAACTATTGGAAAGACAAGATGTGTTATTTCTGCTTGTTCTTAGATTTTCTTAGCCTTTATCGTCATTGTGTTGTGTACTTGATTGCTTACTTTTTGCCAAATGCTCGTCCTTTCTTTCACTTATTGGGATTGTTACCATTGCTTGGTATTCAAAAATTCAGCCTCTTCCAAAAGATTGGTAACATCTGATTCTACTACTCTGCGTTCAGTGGAGATTTTTGTTCGAAGATTGGCCTCAAGCAAATTGATAATGTCAATCTAAATTGGAGCAGGGAGGGTCTTACTTCCTTGCCTGATTATCCTTTGTTGGGTGGGGATTCTATTTATCGAAAAGATGGGGAAGTCACGGAAAGGAAGTTTGGTTGTATTCCCCAACTTTCCTATAGGGAAAATAAAACCAAATATAGAGAGGAATCACCTTGGTTCTCTCTTTTGATGCGGAAACCAAGACAAAGCACAAACAGAAACTTTTAAAAATTACCTTTATTCGACAAGGGCTGAAAACTGATATCATATAAAAGCGAGGTATGAGAGCTCGCTCAGGACATTAGTTGCTCGTCTTACGGATGAAAAAAGTTTCAAGAAACCATCATAACGTGTGGGCTATTTATCCGCTATTGTTTTTCTCTCATCAAACAAAAGAGGTGAAAACCATAGCAAAGCGTTGACTTATTCATCAATGATGAGATCTGTGCATGTAGTTCGTTTTGATTGGTCTGAAGCGAGAACAGCCAGGCATCAAAGCCACCAGTGAAGCGCAAGCTTTGCCGATAACGCTATCGTTGATCTAGTATTGATTCAACCTCGTCAAACCGTCTGTTGCAAAAATTGCGGACCACGGTAAGTTCAAATTTGAGTACCAGGAAGAAGCAAAGAACAGCAAAACAAAGTGTTGTTATTGTGAAATAGTGTCTGTCTGAAGTCCAACTATTGGACAAGTGACTTTATTACCAAAACTTCGCACGCACGCAAATTCCCTTTGAAAGGAAATGTTAAGGTATCTATTCGCTTTTATGTCAAAGGATTACCCATAAAGAGATTGGTGCAAAATGAGTTTTGAGTTTGCTGAAGTTAAATCAAGATATTGCCATCACGAACAACGTACAAATGGATGGACGTCAAATGTTCATGCACTAGAGTGCCAGCGACTGACAAAAAAATACCTGTCGAAAGTAACAAAGGAGAAAAATCATGCCAAAAAACAAAAAACACAAGCATCGAAGCAAAACGTTTCAAACGTACACTTCAGGACTTAAACGCTTCAGTTACACTTCACCGTTTCCACGTGAAAACTAAGCAACAACGTCGTCATCTTCGTAAAGCACTATGCGGTGCATTCAGGAGATTACAAAACGTATCGTGCCAATGCCACTGCTTGAAATAGTTTGATCAGGCAAAGAATTGAAAATATTTGAGGAAATAAACATGGCATCGCGTTAAGCAGTGGCGTTGTATCACGCAAACGTCAAACCGGCCTTAAATTATTAGCAAAAGGCCAGGAGTTGCCAAACACATCTTACCCGTACCGCAAAAGAACGCACGAACTTCATTACTATGCATACCGTGACCGTCAGAAAAAACGTGACTTCCGTACCAGGGATCACTGTATCAACGCGGCGGTTCGTGGCGAACGGACTCTTCATACTGCACTGATGCATGGATTGAAATGGTTGGAGATCTAGTTAACCGTAAAATGTTGCTGACTGGTCGTTAACGGCTGCAGCAGTTTTCACAGTTTTGTGCAGATGCAGCAAAGCAAATCTTATAATATTGATAAGACTGGAAACAGGATTGTTCCAGTCTTTAAAAATAAAGGAGAAAATATGGCTTCAAAATGTTACATTTGCGAGTAGTGCCTTGAAAATCAATTGCCTATCAAGATGCTTTTTTTAAAGAATTGGTGTCGCGATTTTCCAGACCATGCCTTCAATGATTGTTTATTCTAGGTCTTGAGGTGATGACTATGAGTTGTTGTCTTATAATCACGATCACGGCCGTATGTGGTTGGAGATGGTTTGCCTATATCGCCCTCGTACACCTGATTGAGCGTTTCATCGTATAGTGCCAGTTGTTATGGAGTTCTGAATGGGCTACCAGGAACTGCGCCTAACTATTACTTTTGTCAGAGTCTCTGATGGATATAAGGTCGAAGTCATTCGTGAAAAATATTCGTAGTTGGCAGAATGTTGTTGGTTTTTACTTGACTTTTTTAGGCTGAGAAGAGTATAATTGTAAAAATTTAACTCAGGGGAGTCCAGAGAGCTCTAGGCAGGTCAGGATAAAAGAATGTAATTTTCTAGAGAGATTTTTGAGTGTTTTTCTTGTTGCGGTCGATTTTAACTGAGGCCTTTAATAGAAGGTCTTTTCATTTGGTCCTTTTTAAAATTTACAAGGAGGAAAGGTCATGAACCTCAATATGTAAGAACGTTTGGGTGCAATTCGTTTGGAACCATGAAGGTGGTATTGCGGAGGAAATCGCACAGCAAATTTGAATTAGTCCTAGGAAATGGTGAAGCTGGGTGAGCAGGCCAATTTCATTCGTGGTGCCTGATGACGCCCATCTTTGCGTCGCCCTATTTCAATTTGTCTATCGATAAGGTTACAGTTGTTCCATTTATCGGATTGAGTGGTTGGACAGCTATTTTTCAAACCTTGGTTTCAAGGGTGGAGATATTTGATGTGATGTAATTAGGAAATGGTTTTGACTTGTTGACTTAATGAGTAGACAGGTTCTCGTCGGTGGATTGGTGAACCTGCTTTACTTGAAGTGGCGAAGGTTTATTGTGGGTGAAAGTAGTGACAGTTTCTGGTTTTTGCTATTGGTGATGTTATCCTGAGTGTGATTCTGATCAATATGGTCGTGGTTTTTGACGACAGATGATGGTTCTTGGCATTAGGAAATGTTTCCGTTGTCACACGATTCTAGACAGTCAGTTGATGTTGTATACCATGGGCGCCTGAATGACGTGTGTTATCGATCAAACCTTTATGACCACCAAGAGCTCATTCTTACCGCTGAATTGTTGGCTTGGTGTGATGGGGGTTTTGCTATGCCTGTGTCCGGTGTACCAGAAAGTTTACGTTTGCAGCCAACGCGTATGTGAAGATGGTCTTGTTTTCCGGGTGCGGGTATATTTAAGGAGAAAATTGATGACCAGGAAATCGTTTACGTTTTCTCTTGGTTTGGTTTGAAAACTGATTATTCCAGCATCGTAGTTTTGTTTGGACAGGCATGCCGTACTATGATTTAGAACTTAGGTTCTATTATGATCAAGGCAAACTTTTTTGAACCCTGTTTCATGGAACTAACCTGGTGCAGAACACCTGCTGGTGTTCAATGCAATTGGCTGGTAAAAATCTGGTTTGGAAGGTTTCGTTGAAAATCTTCTTTGTTGAAAGAGTATCCAATTCTTCCTATTATGATGTAGTTGATTTTCAAAACAAGGTTGGCTGTTTCGCGTGATTTAAGGCAGTTACGTGAAGGTTATTGAGCTCAATATTTTGGTTCATAGATCACTGTAATCATGGACTTTTGATTGGTCAAGATCTGATTAGCTTATGATGTGGTGAGCGGTGTGGAAGCCTCGATGCCGGTTATGTCAAACTAACCCTAGTGACGGATATCGTCACTGTTGCTGAAAGTTGCAGAAGATGTGGTTGCGGTTTGACCATGATTATCTGTTGGTTGCGCTGACCTCAAACCAGAAACGATTTTGCTGGTTAATGGAATGTGGATGTCGGCCCAGCGGTCTTCCAGTAGTTTCAAACTCATCCGCCATAGCCCAAACAGACCCGGCTCTTATTATTGGAATGGGAGTGATTCGGCTGAAGGCGTCTTGTAGAAATGTATCTGGTTGGGCATCGTTATTGGAGTTGGAACAGTAATCTCTTACTAACCATATGCTTGTCCTGTATCATTGGAACACCGCGTCGGACAAATACGGCATTAGCAGTTCTTGAAAATCTACGGAGTGAAGTAAAGAGTTCTGAGGTAAACTGCAATTCAATCTGTTTTTGATTGTTTTATTTGTTAGGGTGGTTAAAAATCCTTGATTTTGGCAAAATCAGATTATGGGATGCGATTTTTCTCG
>BNJU01003305.1_pt1 | contig 71684 bp, 75 predicted proteins | sample 8539281 | NCBI WGS metagenome assembly BNJU01 (sample SAMD00202456, study PRJDB9452) | human saliva metagenome | isolation source: human saliva | place: Japan | reverse complement strand
AGAAGAAGCTCCAGTTGATACGACTGTAGAAAAAGTCGTTGAAACTGTTGAAGTAAGCGAATAAAATAATGCTTAAACAAAAAGAGGGTCTTCCCTCTTTTTTTGTATTATGTGACTTTCAGTCCGTCTCGCTCCGTTAGGTGTGAGACAAAAGAACCACCCGCTATGCGGGTGCGCGTCGAAGGTTATACCAAAAAAACTCCAAACGCGATACAATAAAGGTGTTCAAGCCAATTGTAAAGCGAAAGGAGAAAAATATGGCACAAAAGGAACATAGTTTATCACACACAAAGTGGATGTGTTCTATCACATTGTGTTCACCCCTAAGTATAGACGAAAAGTCATTTATAATCAATATCGAAGTAGTTTGGGAGAAATATTCCATAGATTATGTAGTTATAAAGGTGTTGAGATTATCGAGGGCCATTTAATGCCAGATCATGTTCATATGTTGGTAAGTATTCCACCTAGAATTAGTATTTCAAGTTTCATGGGATATTTAAAAGATAAAAGCGCTCTAATGATGTTCGATAAACACGCAAATCTGAAATATAAGTTTGGAAATCGACATTTTTGGGCAGAGGTCTATTATGTTAGTACAGTTGGCCTCAATGAAGCCACAATAAAAAAATACATTCAGGAACAAGAGCGAAAAAATATTGCTTTAGATAAGTTGAGTGTAAAAGAATATGAAGATCCCTTTAGGGATAGTGGCAAGTAGTACATATGCCTCTTTGAGAGGGTTGTGACGAGTCAAATGCAATAAGGCTTGAACAAAGTGAAAGCCAGCGTCTTTAGGCGCTGGCTAGTTATCTGGGCTTATAGCCCTGGTACAAACCACCCGTTTGACGGGTGGTCATGATTAAATACATAGAAAAGGTATATTGATTTTTATATGATTTACTGAATAATTTAAGCTATAAAAAGTAGAAAAATTTTTTTCCAAAAAAATTGAGCAAATTGAGCAAAAATGTTTGGTATTCAAGGGCTGGCATGATAGAATATAACAGTTATTAGTTTACGAAATATAATGAATGGCAAATGTATATTTATTCTAAAAATAAGTTAAATTTTATGCAACTTGGAGGTAATGTTAGTGAAAAATGATCTGTTTAATGACCGTATTAGTCGATTTTCAATTCGTAAGTTAAATGTAGGAGTTTGTTCAGTTTTACTAGGAACTTTAGTCATGCTTGGAACGGCTACAGGAGTAGCAGCTGAAGAAGTCGCTGAGAATAAGCAAACTGACGAAGTTGCTGTGACGACTGAAAAGGAACAGCCGGAATCTCTTTCTATATCTCAAGCTGAGAAAGAAGATGTTACAACTTATCAGGCAACTCCAGTTGTTCCAGGTACAACTGAAACTAAGCTGAAACTAGATCAAACAAGATTGCAAGGCTATGTTGCTGAGATTGAAGCAAGCTTGGCAAATGGTAAATACAGTAACAAGACAGATGAGAGTGTCGAAATTCTTAAAGCTAGTCTTGCGAACGCTCAGAACGTTCTTGCATCTGCTACAAGTCAAGATGAGTTGGATGCAGCTTATCAATCACTTGTAACAACTGTCAATGCTAAACTTAAAAACAAAGAAAAAGTTGTAGCTGAAGAAAAAGTAGCAGTTACTGAAAAGACAGAAGCAACAACTGGAAAACCTGCAGAAAACACAAAACCAGCTGAAGGTACAAACTCAATTGCGAATACAGGTAAAAACGACCCTCGTAATGGTAAAGAGATTGACAAGAATACTGCCTTCCGTGCAGATACGGCAACAACTACTGGGGTTGGTGCAGATGTTGAAGATGCAACTTCAACTCCTAAAGTTGAAAAACCAGGATTCACAACAGACCTTGACGCAAAATCCTTGACTAGCCAGATTACTTGGTTGGACTTTGGAGATGTAGCCAACTGGACAGGGGCAAAAACAGTCCTCGTTCCTAAAAATGACGCTTTTCCTGATAAAAATTTAGAAGAAAAATTAGCTCTTCAAGTTGGCGCTACTTATACCAAGGAAATCATGCCTGGCTATGTAGTCACTGTAAAAGTCAAATCCTTGAAGCCTTTCCAAGCAACTGAGATCTATAAAAAACGGATGGAAGAGCAAGGGGCTACAGAAGCTGAAAAAGCGACATATGATCCAAACGCAAAAAATGGATATGTAAAGGGTGTAACTTCAACAGGCGCTAAAAAGCTTTTAACGATGGCATGGAAGCCGACATTGTCGCTGATGCGCAAAATGGTTGGACTGAAATCAGATTTGAGAACGTTGATACGAAAACCAAGAAGACTACCATGGGTTCAGCTATGAATGGTGGAAATATTGGAGTTCAGTTTGAAATCTCTGCAACCTTCCGTGGAAAGAAAGTTAAGCCAGCTATTGTTATGGCTGATGGTGAGTCTGCTAACCCTGGTGAATTTGTTATGTTCACTACCAACGGACAAGGTTGGCAGCACCTTGGAGAATGGAAAAAGTCTACCAGACCAGCCACCTCTGAAACTTACGTTCCGCAAGATACAGATAACCTTTTGGGGCCTACACCTAAATATAATAACATTAACCTAAGACAACTTCGTGATTCTAATGAAGTTGGACCAGAAAAGAAACCAGTAGCTTGGAAATATTTCGGAAACCCTGACCAAGTTACGGGTGGTCTAGGAACTGGTATCTTTGGACCAAACATTTCTGCAGGTAATTATACTGTTCCAATCGTGATGACACGTGGTGCCTCTGAAGTGGGGCTTTATATCGCTTCAGGTGGGAAACAGTCCGCTATGCTAGGATTCTTCCCACTTGATGAAGGAGATGCTCCTGAGTCATATGGTAAGGCGGTCCATACCATTGCAACTGTAGACGGTGTTACTGGTGGTAAAGTAAACCAACCCTATCTCGGACATTTGAGTCCTGATATGGATGAAAACAATACCCTTGATTGGACTGGTGACGATAAAGCGACAACGGCTGATGAAGGAATCGACCAATTGCTTCCAGATGATCTTAAAGGGAAAACCAATGAGATGATCAAGATGGACCGTACCAAACCAGGTAATTATAAGATTTCTGTTGAAGCCCATACTGATGGGGCTGCACAGGCAAATATCTACGGTTGGGTAGACTTCAATCAAAATGGAACCTTCGATGAAGACGAGCGTTCAAATTTAGCTACTATTACGAAAGATGGTATAGTTGAGTTAACATTTACAAGCAGCAAAACTTATATTGACCCTAGTGTTACTGAATTGGGGGTTCGTCTTCGTATCGCTAAGAATGCTAAAGAAATTGAAAGCCCAACAGGTATGGCCTTCTCAGGAGAAGTAGAAGACTTCAAGACTCAAATTACGCACCCACCAAAAGGGGAATTCAAGGAAACTTCTGGTCTTCAAGCTGCTAAACAAACAGCAACTGTAGCTTTTACTGCTCGAGGTCTACAAGGCTATAGTCTAACTGAGTCAGCAAAAATTGATGAAACAGTTGAACCATACATTGTTGATTCTAATGGTAACAAGGCTACTTTGGATGCTGAAGGCTACTATGTCGTACCAGGCCAAGGAAAATACAAAGTTAGTGGTAACGGTAAAGATGTAGATGTGGAATTCATCCCAGAAGATCACTTCCTTGGGACGGCTGATGGTATCTCAATCCGTCGTAAAGACAGTAATGGTTATGATACAGGTTGGTCAACAAAATTCCCAGATAAGGAAGCAAACGTTGATACAGTATTAAACACTATGGATGGTCTTTACATCCCGACTGTAACTCCAAAAAATTTGGAAGGGATTGATAAGACTTCAACAGACGTTCAGGGAGCTAGTCAAATTGGTACTCCAGAATTTGCTCTTGAAGGAACAAATAGTAATGGTGAGAAAGTTAAAATCACACCTGATTTTGATTATCCAGCTAAGTTTGTGAGTCCTACGACTGGCAGGGTTATCAATGACCCTGTTCTAACTGTAGAAGGGGAAGGAATTTACTACTTAGACGATTTGACTGGGAAAGTTACCTTTGTGCCGGAACCAGGATTTACTGGCACTGCTAAGGGAGTAACAGTTTTACTTACTGCACCAGTTGGACGAGATAAAAATAAACAAGTTCAATCAGAATTTTTAAAAACAGCTACTGCTAAGTACATTCCAACTGTAACGCCAGTTACAATCAGCCCTACTAATAAGATTTCTGAGGATGTGCAAAATGTCCCTCAAACTCAAACACCTACATTTGAGTTAAGCAATGACAAGGCTACGAAGATAACTAGCAAGAAATTAGTAGATCCAGCTACTGGTCAGCCTACTGATGAAACCAGTGTGACAGTAGCGGGCGAAGGTAACTATACAATTGATCCTACTACAGGAGCGGTTACCTTCACACCTGAAAAAGACTTTGTTGGTACTGCAACTGGTGTAACAGTTCAAGCGACTGCAACGATTACCAATGCGAACGGTAAGACAGCAACCATCACATCTGATGCAACTTACACACCAACTGTTGTAGCGGCTGTTCCAACAGCAAACCCTGCAACTTCAAAAGATATCCAAGGTGCTACTCAAACAGGTACACCAACCTTTGCAGGAACAACTGTTCAAGTGAACGGCAAAGATAAAGCTATTACCATTAAAGAGAATAGCTATACGCTTTTGGATCATAGTGGCAATGAAGTGACAAGTGCACCAGCTTATGCGGCTGACGGTACCACTGAAATCGGTACTTTCACAATTAATCCAGCCACTGGCCAAGTAACCTTCACACCGTCAGACAAATCATACACTGGCGCGGTAACACCAGCCAAGGTTCAAGCTGAAAGCTCAAACGGTATCAAGGTGGATACAACTTACACGCCTGAGATTGTTCCTGTCACACCGACAGCAACTCCAGCTGAAACAGAAGATATTCAAGGTGCTACACAAACTGGTAAACCTGAATTCAAGGGTGGAACAGTAACTGTTGATGGTGTTGAGAAAACTGTAGCTATCAATGAAGCCGTTCCAGCAACCTTCGATGATGGCTCAACTACTAAGACAGTTGACGGAATCGGTACATACACAGTAGCCGCAGACGGAACTGTGACATTTGTTCCTGAGAAATCATTTACTGGAACTGCTCCGGCAGTGACGGTTGTTCGCGAAGATAAGAACGGAACTAAGGCTTCAGCAACCTACACACCAACAGTAACGCCTGTGACTCCAACAACAAGTCCTGCAACTTCAAAAGATATCCAAGGTGCAACTCAGACTGGTAAGCCAGTATTTACTGAGGGTGATAGCCGTGTGCCGATGAACGATGCTGTTCCAGCAACCTTCGATGATGGCTCAACAACCAAGACAGTTGACGGCGTTGGTACATATACAGTAGCCGCATATGGTACCGTAACCTTCGTTCCAGAACCAAACTTTGTAGGTACTGCACCAGCAGTAACCGTTGTTCGTGAAGATAAGAACGGAACCAAAGCATATGCAACTTACACACCAACTGTGACTCCAGTCACTCTTACTCCAACAAATAAAGTTTCTGAAGACATTCAAAATGTTCCTCAAACTGAGACTCCAACATTTGCTTTGAGTAATGATGAGACTGCTCAAATTACAAGTAAGAAATTGATTGATCCTGCAACAGGTCAGCCAACAGCTGAAACAACAGTAACTGTAGCAGGCGAAGGAACATATACAATTGATCCTACTACAGGAGCGGTAACATTTACTCCTGAAAAAGACTTTGTTGGAATTGCAACAGGTGTCACAGTTCAAGCAACAGCAACTATTACAAACGCAGCTGGTAAAACAGCGACAATCACTTCGGATGCAACTTATACACCAACTGTTGTAGCTGCTGTTCCAACAGCTCAACCAGCTACTTCAAAAGATATCCAAGGTGCAACTCAAACAGGCACACCAATTTTTGCAGGAACAACTGTCCAAGTAAATGGTCAAGATAAACCTGTAACCATTAAATCAAATAGTTATAAGCTCTTGGATAAAGATGATAATGAAGTTACAACTACGCCAGCTTATGCAGCTGATGGTACAACTGAAATCGGTACTTTCACGATCGATTCAGCTACTGGACAAGTAACCTTCACACCGTCAGACAAATCATACACTGGCGCGGTAACACCAGCCAAGGTGCAAGCTGAAAGTTCAAACGGTATCAAAGTGGATACAACTTATACACCTGAAATTGTTCCAGTAACTCCAACGGCTACTCCAGTTGAATCAACAGATATCCAAGGTGCGACTCAAACAGGTAAACCTGAATTCAAGGGAGGAACAGTAACCGTTGATGGTGTTGAGAAAACAGTAGCTATCAATGAAGATGTTCCAGCGACATTTGACGATGGTTCAACAACTAAGACAGTAGATGGTGTCGGTACCTACACAGTAGCTCCAGATGGAACAGTTACATTCGTGCCAGAAAAATCATTCGTCGGAACTGCACCTGCCGTGACTGTTGTCCGTGAAGATAAGAACGGAACCAAAGTTTCTGCAACATACACCCCGACAGTAACTCCTGTAACACCGACTGCAGAAGATACAACATCAACTGGTAAACAAGGTCAAACCCAAACAGGTAAGCCTGCATTCACCGAAGGTGACATCCGTGTACCAATTAACGAAGACGTTCCAGCTACTTTCGACGATGGTTCAACTACGAAGACAGTAGATGGTGTTGGTACATATACAGTAGCTGCAGATGGTACAGTAACCTTTGTTCCTGAAAGTCATTCACAGGTAAAGCACCGGCCGTAACGGTTGTTCGTGAAGATAAGAATGGAACCAAAGCTTCTGCGACTTACACACCAACTGTGACTTCAGTAACCCCAACAGCAATTCCGGCCGAATCAACTGGACCTCAAGGTGTGGTTCAAACTGGAACAGTTACTTTCACAGAAGGTGATCCAGTTGTACCAATCGACAAGGATGCCATTACTCTTCTTGGCGAGAATGGTCAACCAGCTACATCTGTAGATGCTAAATCACCAGAAGGCAAGGTTGTTGGTACTTTCACAGTTGATAAGGAAACAGGTGTTGTAACCTTCACACCAACTGATAAATCATACTCAGGTGCTGTTGTTCCAGTTAAGGTTCAAGCAGCTGACACAAATGGAACAACAGTAGAAACAACATATACACCGAAGATTACTCCAGTCGTTCCAACATCTGAAGATGCGACATCTACTGATATCCAAGGTGCGACTCAAACAGGTAAACCTGTATTCACTGAAGGTGACATCCGTGTACCAATGAACGATGACGTTCCAGCTACTTTCGACGATGGCTCAACTACCAAGACAGTTGACGGTGTTGGTACATACACAGTAGCAGCAGATGGTACAGTAACCTTCGTACCTGAGAAATCATTTACTGGAACTGCTTCAGCTGTGACGGTTGTTCGCGAAGATAAGAACGGAACCAAAGCCTCTGCGACCTACACACCAACTGTTACACCGGTAACTCCTACAGGAACACCAGCTACAACTATTGGACCAAAAGGTCAAGAACAGTCTGGTAAACCAACATTCAAGGAAGGCGATAGCCGTGTTCCAATGAATGATGATGTTCCAGCTACATTTGAAGATGGATCAACAACCAAGACAATTCTTGGTGTTGGTACTTATACAGTAGCCCCAGATGGCACAGTAACCTTCAAACCAGAACCAGAATTTACTGGTACTGCACCATCAGTAACTGTTGTCCGTGAAGACGTAAACGGGACTAAGGCTTCTGCAATATACACGCCAACAGTAACTCCTGTTACTACATTTGTAGACAAAGAAGGTAAAGCAATTCCAGGTTATCCAACAGAAGACGGCGAACAAGCTAAGAAAGATATTCCAGGCTACCGCTTCGTAGAGACTAAGAAACTTCCAAACGGGGACACAGAGCACGTTTATGAGAAGGTTAAGACTAGTCACAAGGATAAAGACGGAAATGAAATTCCAGGTTATCCAACAGAAGACGGCGAACAAGCTAAGAAAGATATCCCAGGCTACCGCTTCGTAGAGACTAAGAAACTTCCAAACGGGGACACTGAACATGTCTACGAAAAAGTGAAGACTCCAGATCCAGAACCGACTCCAGATCCAGAACCAACTCCAGATCCAGAGCCAACTTCAGATCCAGAACCAACTCCAGATCCAGAACCAGCTCCAGATCCAGAACCAACTCCAGATCCAGAACCGACTCCAGATCCAGAGCCAACTTCAGATCCAGAACCAACTCCAGATCCAGAACCAGCTCCAGATCCAGAACCGACTCCGGATCCAGAGCCGACTCCAGATCCAGAACCAACTCCAGATCCAGAACCAACTCCAGATCCAGAGCCGACTCCAGATCCAGAACCAACTCCAGATCCAGAGCCAACCCCAGATCCAGAGCCAACTCCAGATCCAGAGAAACCAGAAGTTCCAGAAACTCCTGCTAATCCAGCTCCTGTGGTCGAAGAAACAGTTAAGACTACTCCTCAATTGCCAAATACTGGTACTGAAGATCATGCTAGTCTTGCTGCGCTTGGCTTGTTAGGTGTCTTAAGTGGATTCGGACTTATGGCTCGTAAAAAGAAAGAAGACTAATCAAGTCTGTAAAGTATTGATAAAAGTCAACTTTCTAATTAAAAACTAGTACATCTTTGGCTGTACTAGTTTTTTTAATCTCTTTGCCTAGCTACTTGTATTAAGGATGGAACTATGCTACAATCTTGTAAAATAAACAAGGATGTCAAAATATGAAAACTGAATATCAAAAAATGATTGCGGGAGAACCCTACCGTCCTTTTGATCCAGAACTACGTAGCTTGGCGCAAACAGCACGTCAAAAACAAGCGGCTTTTAATGAGGAGGTAGATCCAGTAAAAGGTATGGAAATCATCAAAGGATGGTTTGGTTCTACTGGTAAAAATCTCTACATCAACACTCGCTTGATGGTAGATTACGGGGTCAATATTCATCTGGGAGAAAATTTTTATTCCAATTGGAATTTGACCATGTTGGACGTATGTCCGATTACGATTGGTGATAATGCCATGATTGGTCCTAATTGTCAGTTTTTAACACCTCTTCATCCGCTGGATCCCGATGAACGAAACTCGGGACTAGAATTTGGCAAACCCATCACGATTGGTAAGAACTTTTGGGCAGGTGGTGGTGTCATTGTCCTACCGGGTGTTACTTTAGGTGATAATGTCGTTGCAGGAGCAGGAGCGGTCATTACAAAATCCTTTGGTGACAACGTAGTTCTAGCAGGAAATCCAGCACGAGTTATTAAAGAGATTCCAGTTAAAGGAAATTAAAGGTTGTAGAAAGAGAAAGTGAAGTCTTTTTCAAAAGAGCTCTTTGAAATCGAAAAGCCTAACCAGTCTCAGTATCAAAAACTTATTGCTAGCAAAAAAACGAGGTCGGAATTTTTATCCCAGCCTCGTTTTTCGTCTTTAGAGATTTTTTCTCTTTTTAGCTTTTTTAGTCAATGCCACATCGCATTGATCAATATTTTGTGTAAGATAGCTAGTCACTTGGAAATCATCGACCTCTGTTTTTAGCTCGACTTCATAGACAATGCTAAGGTTGTCCCCTGCATTTGTGCTATTGATCGTAATCATGTCAATTTCTGAGCAGAATTGGTCAAGAGCAAATTGGATAGCATCTTGAATCTTCTCTTGATTAGCTACCGTGATTGTCAAAAGTCTACGGCGTTGATTGTCAGTTTTAATCTGTTGATTTTCCAAAAGGAACCAAACACCCAAGATAAAGAGGGTGAAGAGAATAGCCAAGAAGAGATAGCCTGTTCCACAAGCCAAGCCGATAATCATGGCAAGGAAAATCGCAATCAGTTCTCTTGAACCACTCGTTGCAGAACGGAAACGAATCAAACTAAAAGTTCCGGCTACAGCAATTGACGTACCCAAGCTCCCATTGACCAGAAAAATAACCAAGGTCATAAGGCAGGGAAGCAGAGTCAAGCTGATAGCAAATTCTCTGGTGTAGAGGGTTCGATATTTGTAGGTCCAAGTAAGTGTCAAACCGAGGACTAGACTGACTAGAAGTGCCAGCAGTAGTTGGAAGGGATCTGCGCTTGCAGTGGCGTTGTTGAAAATGGAATTAAATAGATTAAGCATAAGCGATACCTGCGCTTTCTATACTGGGACGTGGTGCATAAGGAAGCCCTTGAGATTTGTGGTAAGCACAACTGTATTTTGAAAATTTGTGCTCCATCAAACCATACTTGTTTAGAATGTCTTGTAACCACTGAGTTTGTTTCCAGGAGCTTTAATCTCCATAATCACAGTATTGTCATCTAATAGAGGAGCCCCTTGATTTCCTGCAAAGAGACTGATATTTTCATCTCTATAGATTAGATTTTGGTCAATGGTGATACGAATTTTATTATAGTCGTAGCCCTCGATGTATTTTTTTTCTTTTAATGAATAACGATCGTAGTAGATGTACATACGAGGCTTGATAGCCTGCTTGTAATCTTGGTGAAACTTTTTCACTTTTTCAATGACGACTGTATCAGTAATACTAGCATCCAAGTGCCCTTTGGTCATAAAATTAAGGATAGAAATAGGAGTTGAGAGTAGTCTAAATTTGCGACCAACTCCTTCTTGATCCTTGGTTTTTATTTCTAAAAATACTTGACTATCTGCTTTGGGTTGGCTGAGATAGGTCCGCATCCGAACCTTTTCTTTTCGCTTATTTCCAAAATCATCATCTTGGAGCACAGCAAAGTCTTCCGTATCAAAGTAGATATTTGAAATAGTTGAAATTGGATAGTCGTCTTCTACTAAATATTCCTTTAAATCTTGAATCAGTTTGTCTAGTTTATCTTTGGAGATAATATATTTGGTTTCAATCCGCTTAAAAGTTGTTTCTAATGGTTTCATAAGTCTTTCTCCTCTTTCTTTCAGTTATACTATTTTTTTAAAACAAGGTGAACTTGCTTGTCTACAATTCTAGAGGGGATTTCTAAAGCTTTTGTTAAATTTAACTTAATTGAAACTAAACTTAAGAAAACTTTCAGAAAAAGTTTAGGCTTCTTTTAGGACAGACCCGTAGACTAAGAGCATGTAAAATGAAAGTCGAGGAAACGAGCATGAAAGCAAAAAAATGGACATTCTTATTAACGAGTATAGCAACTCTAGCACTGGTAACAGCATGTACCCAGTCAACTTCAAATACAACAGCTAGCAATAGTACTGCAACGACAACAGTAACTACTAATAAGAAAACATCTAGTTACTTTACAGATAAGGACTATGATACTTCTTATGATGAAAAAACAGCTGCAACTGTAACTTTGTCAGGATCAACGGCGACGGTATCAGGTGACGGAGTGGCCGTATCAGGATCTACCGTTACAATCTCTAAGTCAGGTACCTATGTGATTTCTGGTCAATCTGATGGAGTTCAAATCAAGATCGAAGCTGGAAGTTCAGATGACGTACACATCGTTCTAAATGGTGTAACAATGACCAATACCAATGCAGCTATTTCTGCAACATCAGCTGGACATGTTTACCTAACTCTAGCAGATGGCACAACCAATAGCCTTTCAGATTCAGCTTCAAATAGTGATGACAAGGCTGACGCGGCCCTCTTCTCTAAAGTAGACTTGACCATCAATGGTAAAGGAACTCTCAATGTAGATGGTAAGAAAAACAATGCTATCAAGGCCAACGATACACTTCACATCACAGGCGGTACTTACAATATCACAGCAGTCGGAGATGCCTTTAATGTCAATGATGAACTCAACATTACCGGCACAACCATGACTATCGATGCCAAGGAAGACGGAGTTAAGGTTGACAATGATGACGATACTTCTGTTGGAACCATGTATCTCTCTGATAACACTATAACCGTTACTGCAGGGGACGATGGTATCCACGCTTCAGGTGATTTGGTTATCGATAGTGGTACCTATACCGTTAAGAATTCTACAGAAGGGCTTGAAGGTAAGTCAATTACTATCAACGGTGGAGATATCACCATCTATTCAACGGATGATGGTGTCAATGCAGCCAACAAAAATGCCCAACAAAGTGAAATTTTCTTCACTATGAATGGTGGGAACTTGACAGTTGAAGTTGGTCAAGGGGATACAGATCCAATTGACTCAAACGGTAATATCACAGTCAATGGCGGAACCATCAAAATGACAGGTCAATCAGGATTTGACTTTGATGGGACAGCGACCTATACAGGTGGTGATATCTACATCAACGGTGAAAAACAAACTGAAATCGTCAATTCTATGCCTGGAGGCGGAGGAGCACCTGGCGGTGGCCCTCAAGGAAATGGAGGCCCTGGTGGACGACCATAAAAGAAAATCTCCTTTCTCGAAAGAGAAGGGAGATTTTCTTATGTTATTAGGACGAAAAAGAATTATTCTCCGTCTTTTTTAAAGATGTTTTTTACACCAGATACTGCGCCTTCGACAGCTTCTTTTGCATCTTCAGCAACTTCTTTAGCTTTTGAAGCTACTTTTTCTGCAGCTCCTTCTGCTTGAGTTTTTGTATCGCCAGTTAGTTTACCAAAACCTTCTTTAACAGAACCTTTAGCTTGGTTGAATTTTTCTTCGATTGACATGGGGGATACCTCCGTTTATTTTTTTGTATTATCTAAACTAAATCAGATATTAATTTAAGTATATACCCTTTTATGCTAAAAAGCAAAAAACTGATACGAAAAGCATCAGTTTATTTTTTTAATAGGTTACAACATTCAATTGACCTTTATCATACTCGGCGATAAAGATATTTGAGACTTCTTCGAAACCTTCTTCTTTCAATTTCTCAGTTAGCCACTCCTCGGATTTGCCAATTGTTTCTAGGATTTCAACTTGGACAACACCATCTGTAATGACTGGGTATTTAGGATTCTCGTCACCCATTCTTACAACAATTAGCTGCCCATTTTGCTCAATCACAGCTCTCTTGACATCCTTCAGTTGGAAGATTCCTTGAGAGCGCAATTTAAGAGCTACATCTGCGGCTGCAAGACCTTTTGAGCGACAAGCTTCTGGATCTAATGTTCCATTTTTAATGATAATCGTAGGTTTTCCGTCAATCAGATGTTTGATGAAGGAAACATTGGTATTCAACCATTTAAGGAGTAAAATGAGAATAGTCCAAATAATGAGGATAACAATGTATTGGATGATGGTAATAGAACTATTGTAGATAACCCCACCGATAATACCCCCGAGAACAAAGTTCTGGATTTGGTCCACTGCAGAACTTGGTGCTAGATTTCCTTTACCTGTTACGTTAATAACAAAAACAAGAGAAAGAAGCCCCAAGGCCAATTTAATTGCAATTGTAGCAAAAAAGCTTATCATTTTTCAACCTCCACGAGTTCAACATCTGATTTATAGAGTTCCATTTTTTCTAATAAATAGCTATCTTGGTCAGTCCCGCTAATGGCACGATAAAAATGTTCGCCAACCTTAATAATAGCTCCATCAGTTACTGCTGAGGTATTGACATAGACCTCTTTTTTATCTACACCTAATTCTTTTGAAACGACTTCGATAAAGTTTAGGGAAGAGCGGAATTGATTATCATTGGATTGACTGTTTTGAAGATTCGTAATGCTTATCAAAACGAATGCGATTAAGGTCAAAATAGAAATGAGCGATAATTCACGGAACTTGCTCCCTTTTTTATCTTTGAAAGCTTTAAATGCAAAAAATCCAGTCACGATAAGCAGTAAAGCTGATACGATAATCATGGCCCAATTCTGTTGACTGATCTGACTGAGCACATAGTCATAGGAATAGAATTTCATAAGATTTCTCCCTTTTTCAAATTCAATCTATTATAAGATAATTCCTAAGCTATAGCAAGTTTATTATGACGAAAAAAGCATTTAATTGTTGTTTCCTACTTAAGGTAGGTTTTTTCTGATTTGACTTAGGCTTCCGTCTTGACTTTCGTTTTGCTTTTGTTATAATAGTACAAATTTAGAGGAGGTACTCTATGATTCAAAAACATGCCATTCCTATTTTAGAGTTTGATGATAATCCTGAGGCAGTCATCATGCCAAATCACGAAGGATTAGATTTACAGTTGCCAAAGAAGTGCATCTATGCATTTTTGGAAGAAGAGATTGACCGCTATGCTCAGGAAGTAGGAGCAGAGTGCGTTGGGGAGTTTGTGTCTGCCACTAAAACCTATCCTGTTTATGTCATGAGTTACAAGGATGAGGAAGTGTGTCTGGCCCAGGCTCCTGTTGGTTCTGCCCCTGCGGCCCAGTTTATGGATTGGTTGATTGGCTACGGTGTGGAGAAAATCATCTCTACAGGCACTTGTGGAGTGTTAACGAATATAGAAGAAATGCCTTTCTAGTTCCAGTTCGAGCCCTACGCGATGAAGGAGCCAGCTACCATTATGCACCACCTTCTCGTTATATGGATGTGCATGTTCAAGCAATTTCTGCTATCGAGCAAGTTTTGGAACAACTAGGTGTCCCTTACGAAGAAGTCATGACTTGGTCGACAGACGGATTTTACCGAGAAACAGCTGAAAAAGTTGCCTATCGCAAGGAAGAAGGCTGCGTAGTTGTGGAGATGGAGTGTGCAGCTCTTGCGGCAGTAGCTCAGCTTCGCGGAGCAGTTTGGGGTGAGTTGTTGTTTACGGCAGATTCTTTGGCAGATCTTGATAACTATGACCAACGCGATTGGGGTGCAGAAGCTTTTGATAAGGCGCTAGGTCTCTGCCTTGATATCGTTAGTCATATGTGAGTATTCTCAGATTTTTGTGGTACAATGTAGCTATGTTATTAAAATCAATTGTTGAAAAAATAAATACCATTCTAGGGCGTTTATCACCCGCTCGGAGAATCTTTTTAAGTTTTGCTTTGGTTATTCTCTTGGGGTCTCTCCTTTTGAGTCTGCCATTTGTACAATCTCCAACATCTCATGCCGGTTACTTTGATCATTTATTTACAGCCGTATCTATGGTCTGTGTGACAGGACTTTTTACCTTACCTGTCGCTTCGACCTACAATGTCTGGGGGCAGCTGATCTGTATGTTCTTGATTCAGATTGGTGGTTTGGGTCTCATGACCTTTATCGGAATTTTCTATATCCAGGGCAAGCAAAAACTCAGTCTTCGAGGTCGAGAAACGATTCTGGAGAGCTTTAGCTTCGAAGAAACCCAGTCTCTGAGGGATTTTCTACGTTCCATCTTCGTGACGACTTTTCTAGTAGAAGGATTCGGAGCCTTTCTGCTAAGTTTTCGTTTTGTCCCCGAGTTTGGTTGGGGACGGGGAATTTTTACTTCCATTTTCGTAGCTATTTCAGCTTTCTGTAATGCTGGATTTGATAATTTTGGAAGTACAAGTTTAGTAGCTTTTCAAACTGATCCTTTGATTAATTTAGTGATAGCAGGCTTGATTATTACGGGTGGTCTAGGTTTCATGGTTTGGTTCGACTTGGCTACCCAATTAGGAAAGAAGAAAAAGCGTCGTCTTCGTTTCCATACTAAGCTAGTCCTCTTCTTAACAGCGGGGATTTTATTTACTGGAACAGTTTCAACCCTCTTGATAGAGTGGAATAATTCGGGAACGATTGGCAATCTCAGCTTCCCAGATAAATTGCTGGTTAGTTTCTTCCAAACTGTCAGCATGCGGACGGCAGGATTTGCTTCTATTGATTTTACTCAGGCTAGGCCTGTTACCTTGATGATCTATATTTTGCAGATGTTTCTGGGTGGGGCACCTGGCGGTACAGCAGGGGGACTAAAAATCACAACCTTCTTTGTCTTGTTGGTATTCGCACGCAGTGAACTTTTAGGGTTACCTCATGCAAATGTGGCTCGAAGAACGATTGAACCACGAACAGTCCAGAAATCTTTCAGTGTTTTCATTATCTTCTTGATAACTTTTTTATCGGGCTTAATCTTAGTAGGAATAACAGCCGAGGGGAATCCGCGCTTTATCTACCTCATGTTTGAAACTATTTCAGCGCTTGCCACGGTTGGAGTAACTGCTAATTTGACACCAGAGTTAGGTACGCTAGCACTTAGTGTCATTATGCTACTGATGTTTATAGGACGGATCGGACCACTGACGCTATTAGTCAGTTTGGCTGAATATCAACCAGATAAGAAAGACATGATTCATTATATGAAAGCTGATATTACCATAGGATAAGAAAGGAAATGCTATGTCAGATCGAACAATTGGAATTTAGGCTTGGGTATTTTTGGGAGTAGTGTTCTGGCTACTCTCGCCAAGAATGATATAAATATTATCGCTATTGACAACCATGAGGAACGAATCAATCAATTTGAACCAGTCTTGGTGCGTGGTGTTGTTGGAGATATCACAGATGAGGACCTCTTGCTATCAGCTGGAATTGATACCTGCGATACCGTAGTCGTCGCAACTGGTGAAAATCTAGAGTCTAGTGTTCTTGCAGTCATGCATTGCAAGAGTCTAGGGGTACCGACTGTTATTGCTAAGGTTAAAAGCCATACAGCAAAAAAAGTCCTTGAAAAAATCGGTGCAGACTCAGTCATTTCACCAGAGTTTGAGATGGGTCGTTCGTTGGCACAGACGATTCTCTTTAATAACAGTGTAGATGTCTTTCAGTTGGACAAGAATGTCTCAATTGTCGAGATGAAAATTCCACAATCGTGGTCAGGTAAGAGTCTTAGTCAACTAGACCTTCGAGGACGATACAATCTCAATATCCTCGGTTTTCGTGACTACGAAAATGCTCCCTTAGATGTACAGTTTGGACCAAATGATTTATTAAAACCGGATACCTATATCATGGCGGTGATTAATAACCAACATTTGGATACCCTAGCAAGCCTTAGTGAGTAGAAGAGGAATGACTATTCTTTTTTTCAACGACTATTGAGTCAATATAAGTATTTTATAAGAGGGATTTAAGAAAAATTTTAACTTTTTCTTAATCCTTTTTAATTTTAGGAGATTATACTAGAGACATCAAATAAAGAAAAACTCTAAGGAGAATCCTATGAAATTCAATCCAAATCAAAGATATACTCGTTGGTCTATCCGCCGTCTCAGTGTCGGTGTTGCCTCAGTTGTTGTGGCTAGTGGCTTCTTTGTCCTAGTTGGCCAACCAAGTTCTGTACGTGCCGATGTGGTCAATCCAACCCCTGCTCAAGTAGTGCCAGACGCAGATTCGGTGAGTGCAAAGAGTGACTTACCAGCAGAGGTTCTCAAGAAAGCAGTTGATGTAGTTCTTCCTTCAGAACAGGCAGATTCAACACCTAAAGCAAGCTTGGATACTACAAGCTCTCCAGAAAAAGCAGATGCAGGTGCTAAAGACCAAGTAGTAGCGCCCAAAGAAGAAGTGCAGGCAAAACCAGAATCTAATAAACAAACAGAAGATGCGGTTAAACCTGCGACAAATCCTGCGCCTACAGTTTCTGGACAAGACCGTGAAGTAAATGAAGCGCAACCAGCAACTACCCCAGCTGAAGTGCAAAAAGGCGTAGCTGACAACACCAAAGACACAGTAGATGTCCCAGCCACTTACTTGGACAAGGCCAACTTCCCTGGCCCATTCACAGCTGGTGTCAACCAAGTTATCCCGTACGAATTCTTCGCTGGTGACGGTATGTTGACTCGCCTTATCTTGAAAGCTTCTGACAAGGCTCCATGGTCAGACAACGGCTCAGCTAAAAATCCTGCTCTTCCACCAGTAGAGAAATTGGGCAAAGGCCTTTACTTCTATGAAGTGGATTTGGCTGGCACTCAAGGAAAATCTGATAAAGAGCTTCTTGATTTCTTGAAACAAAACGGCACTCAAAGTTATAAAGCTACTATTAAAGTGTACGGTGCAAAAGATGGCAAGGCCGATTTGAGCAATCTTGTAGCGACTAAAGATTTGGATGTCAATTTGAATGGCTTAACCACTCCAGCTGAAGTGCAAAGAGGCGTGGCTGACAATACTAAAGATACAGTAGACGTCCCAGCTACTTACTTGGATAAAGCCAACTTCCCAGGACCATTCACAGCTGGCGTCAACCAAGTCATTCCATATGAATTCTTCGCAGGTGATGGTATGTTGACCCGCCTCATCTTGAAAGCTTCTGATAAAGCCCCATGGTCAGACAATGGCTCAGCCAAAAATCCCGCCCTTCCACCAGTAGAAAAATTGGGCAAAGGCCTTTACTTCTATGAAGTAGACTTGGCCGGCACTCAAGGAAAATCTGATAAAGAGCTTCTTGATTTCTTGAAACAAAACGGCACTCAAAGTTATAAAGCTACTATTAAAGTGTACGGTGCAAAAGATGGCAAGGCCGATTTGAGCAATCTTGTAGCGACTAAAGATTTGACAGTGAACTTGAATGGCCATCAGTCTCTTGTTCCGATGCAGTCAGGTTCCGTCCCATCTTCTAATGGTTCAGCTATGCTGGCTCCGATGACGAGTGGTCATCAAGATGCGTCTAATATGAACGCTCAAATGCCAAGTGCTAATCAAGATGAGATGAAATCTAAAATGCCAGCTACTAGCCAGAATAAGATGATGCCTAACAAAGAGCAAGATAAAACCATGAATGCTAGCCAGCCTATGGCAACACCAAGTATGAAACAAGATCAAGTTCCAGCAGCCACAAGCAAAATGCCTGATGAAGGCAAGATGGCATCTAATAACAAGATGTCAAGTCCGATGATGGCTGATCAAATGAAAGACAAAAAAAGATATGCTTCCATATACTGGTGAAGCCCAAACATCAATGGCTCCTATTGGCTTCTTTGGATTAGCTTTGGCTGGACTGTTAGGTGGTCTCGGTTTGAAAGCTAAAAAAGAGGAAAATGACTAGTTTAGCTACAGAGTTTCTATCTAGGATTTGAAAAATCCAGATATGGTTTAGAATGTTCGTAAAGCGATTAAAATAGTGTTATACTATTATGGTATAGCACTGTTTTTTCAAAGGAGAGACAGATGGGAAAGACCATTTACTCGTTGACGACGAGGTAGAAATCACAGATATTCATCAACGTTATCTGGTTCAGGCAGGATATCAGGTTTTGGTAGCCCATGATGGAGTAGAGGCCTTGGAAATCTTCAAGCGAAAACCGATTGATTTGATTATTACAGATATTATGATGCCTCGGATGGATGGTTATGATCTGATTAGTGAGGTTCAGTATCAATCTCCAGATCAGCCTTTTCTATTTATTACGGCTAAGACAAGCGAGCAGGACAAGATTTACGGCCTAAGCCTGGGGGCAGATGACTTTATTGCCAAGCCATTTAGTCCTCGTGAGCTTGTCTTACGTGTCCACAATATCTTGCGTCGCCTTCATCGTGGGGGTGAGATAGAGGTTGTCAGTCTCGGTGATTTACGAATGAATCACGGTAGTCATGAGGCTCAAGTAGGAGATGTAGCACTTGATTTGACAGTCAAATCCTTCGAGCTTTTATGGATTTTAGCCAGCAATCCAAAGCGAGCTTTCTCTAAGACAGATCTCTATGAAAAGGTCTGGCAAGAAGACTATGTGGATGATACCAATACCTTAAATGTTCATATTCATGCTCTTCGACAGGAGTTGGCTAAATATGCCAGTGCAGAAACGCCCACCATCAAAACAGTCTGGGGCTTGGGCTACAAAATTGAGAAAGCACGAGGTAGTCAATGAAATTAAAAAGTTATATTCTAGTGGGTTATATCATTTCAACACTCCTAACGATTATCGTAGTTTTTGGGCAGTCCAGCGAATGTTAATTGAAGAAAGAGAGATTTATTTCCTGATTGGCATGACTCTAATCGCAAGTTTTGTCGGTGCTGGGATTAGTCTCTTTCTCCTATCACCAGTCTTTACTTCATTGGGTAAACTCAAGGAACATGCCAAGCGAGTAGCGGACAAGGACTTTTTTTCAAATCTGGAGGTTCAAGGGCCGGTGGAATTTCAGCAATTAGGCCAGGCTTTTAATGAAATGTCACATGATTTACAGGCTACCTTTGATTCTTTGGAAGAAAGCGAACGAGAAAAGGGCTTGATGATTGCCCAGCTTTCGCATGATATCAAGACTCCCATCACCTCTATCCAAGCAACGGTTGAAGGAATTTTGGATGGAGTTATCAAGGAAGGAGAAGAAGCCCATTATTTAGCAACTATTGGACGTCAGGCAGAAAGACTCAATAAACTGGTTGAGGAGTTGAATTTTTTGAGCCTAAATACAACTAGAAATCAGGAGAAGACGACTGGAAAAGACAGTATTTTTCTGGATCAGCTCTTGATTGAGTGCATGAGTGAATTTCAATTTTTGATTGAGCAGGAGGAAAGAGATGTCCACTTGCAAGTTATTCCTGAGTCTGCTCGGATTGAAGGAGATTATGCCAAGCTTTCTCGTATCTTGGTGAATCTGGTCAATAACGCTTTTAAATACTCTGCACCAGGAACCAAGTTGGAGGTAGTAGCTAAGCTGAAAAAGAACCAGCTTTCAATCAGTGTGACCGATGAGGGACAGGGCATTGCCCCAGAGGATTTGGAGAATATTTTCAAGCGCCTTTATCGTGTCGAAACTTCTCGTAATATGAAAACAGGTGGTCATGGATTAGGCCTTGCGATTGCGCGTGAATTAGCTCATCAATTAGGTGGAGAAATCACAGTTACCAGCCAGTACGGCCTAGGAAGCACCTTTACCCTCCTTCTCAAACTTTCTAGTAGTGAAAATAAAGGCTAAATTCCCAAACTAAGTTCCACAGCTACTCCAAGTGGAAGTTAGTCTGATAAAAAATCGTAAAAACCAGTGGAAATCCGTGCCAGGGTAAGTTCCACTGGTTTTACTAATGCTTGACTTCATCGCTTTTATAGCCAAAATGAATCGAAAAAAAGAGCGCACAAAATCCCCTTATCTGAAAGCGTTTCAGATTAAGTTCCGCTATGGTGGAAGTTAGTGTGAGACGTTTGAATGGGGTTTTAGGTTAGTTTTTAGATTTTATGTTGTAGTAATTTAGAAGATTGACAGACGTCTTCTGCAGGTATTTTAGAAATGCCTAGAAGCTTAGGAACCGCTTCTCCATAAGTAAAGGCAAAAAGTTCATAGGCCGATTTTCCATTCAAAGCAGCACGTTTGACACTGTTGACATGAGAACAGACGAGATTGATGTCCTCTTGAGTTAAGTTGTCAAAAGAAGTTCCTTTAGGTAGAATGTCGCGAATCAGCGTATGATTTTTCTCAATTCTTCCTTTCTGGTCAGAGCGATTAGGGTGACAAAAGAAGAATTTACTCTCTCCTCGAACATCCATTTCAATGTCATCAACCCTGGCAAACTCTCCACCATTATCTGTCAGAATGACAGGAAATAGTTTACAGAAATCTTTGTCCGCTTCATGAAGGGTATTCTTAATATTATAGAGATTTTTGGTAACCTCAAGGGCAGTTTTATTGTCCAGAAGTCTAGCGAAGATAAAGTTACAGAAAGACAGGTTGAAGGTAAGTAGGATTTTACCTCCCATCCTGCCCATAACTGTATCCATTTCTAACCAAGAATTCAGTTGCTTAAGAGTCAAATAATTTAGGAAATCCTCATAGGAACGGCCTTTTTGGGCATCTTTAGGGATGGAAGGTAGATTATTTTTTCTTCTTTCTTTAAATTTAACGGCTCTAGCAAGATCAATCGGAGCGATAGACAGGTAACCTTTTCGAATGTGTCGATAGACGGTTGAGGAGCTGACATCAAGGTTATGAGTTTTGAGGATATGATAGATGTGCTGTCCCTTTTTAACTCCATCAGAAATAACTTTATCCATATTCCAGAAAGTCTGAGAATTGAGAGGAGTTCCTTCACGAGCTTCGACAAGAGTTTGTTCGTATTGTTTTTGAGCTTTCTTAGCGAGATAGAAGAATTTCTGATAGCCACATTTTTGTCTTCTTTTAGGGCAACCATTACAGACAAAGGGAGCCTTATCGAGTAGAGGGCAAGGAAGGTTATCACAGGTAGACTCTCTGACTAGTCTGTTTCGTTTGACTTCTTTAGAAACAGTAGTCGGATCTTTTAGTATAAATTGCCCAATAGCTTTGAAGGTTTCCCCGCGCTCTAAACCTAATTGGATATCATTACGGTCTGACAGGGTAAGGTGTTTATGTTTGGTCATAGTAGGCCTCATTTCTAACTCAAACGTCTCATACTTAATTCCACCATAAAAATCCGTTTTAGACTAATTTCCACTTTGGTCAGGCAAGTGGAAGTTACTTTGAGAAGTTACCAGTGAAAATAAAGCTTAACCCCCCTTTACAAATCCAGCCATTCATGGTAGAATAGAGCTTGTGTGAAATATCAGCAGGAAAGCATGAAGCTCGTCAACAGGTGTCTTATAATAAGTAACCTTGGCTGTTTAGGCGAAGGGCATCTGCACGAATCAGGGCTTTCTAAGTGACTATTTCCACCGAAATATTATTTATATCAGGAGGACATTCACATGTCACGTTATACAGGACCATCTTGGAAACAAGCTCGTCGCCTCGGCCTTTCACTTACAGGTACAGGTAAAGAATTGGCACGTCGTAACTACGTACCAGGACAACACGGACCAAACAACCGTTCTAAATTGTCAGAATACGGTTTGCAATTGGCTGAAAAACAAAAACTTCGCTTCACTTACGGTGTAGGTGAAAAACAATTCCGTAACTTGTTCGTACAAGCTACAAAAATCAAAGGCGGAATCCTAGGTTTCAACTTCATGCTTCTTTTGGAACGCCGTTTGGATAACGTTGTTTACCGTCTTGGTCTTGCGACTACTCGTCGTCAAGCTCGTCAATTCGTAAACCACGGTCACATCCTTGTTGACGGAAAACGCGTTGATATCCCATCATATCGTGTAACTCCAGGTCAAGTGATCTCAGTTCGTGAAATCATTGAAAGTTCCAGCAATCCTTGAAGCAGTAGAAGCTACTCTTGGACGCCCAGCATTCGTATCATTCGACGCTGAAAAATTGGAAGGTTCATTGACTCGTTTGCCAGAACGCGACGAAATCAACCCAGAAATCAACGAAGCACTTGTCGTTGAATTCTACAACAAAATGCTTTAATTTTAAGAAATATCTTACAGAAAGCCTACAACAGTGGGCTTTTTGCTTTGTCTGAAAATTAGATTATGAAAAACTAGCCAGCTTTACGTGAATTACAAACTTATAATCAATAACATTACAGACTCAAAAACACAAGACAGAAATCAAATCCCTTCTTTCCCCCTTTCTCTGCTATACTACAAGCAGAGAAAGGGGGAAAGCAAATGCTTGAGAAGTATTATGAGAAGGTAAAAGGAATTGTCCATAGATGCCGAAAAGATTATTATCTCCACCTGTGGGAAAAAGAGGATTGGGATCAAGAAGGACTGATCTGCCTTTACGAACTTCTAGAAAAGCATCCAGAACTGGTGGAAGAGGAAAAGAAACTCTACGTCTACTTCAAAACAAAATTTCGCAATCGAATCCTAGATAGCGTCAGAAAACAAGAGAGTCAAAAGCGTCGCCTAGACCGTATGGCCTATGAAGAAGTAGGTGAGATTAGCCATCGCCTACCAGAAGGAGGATTGTGGCTGGATGATTACTACGCCCTTCATGAATTGTTGGATACTTATAGAAGAAATTACCACAAGATAAGCAAGAAGCCTATGAACGCCTCTTGGTAGATGAGCGTTTCAAGGGACGCAAAGCCATGCTGAAAGAGTTAAAGGAAGTAATTCAGTAGAATTGAAAAAAAGTTAAAAAAAGGTGTTGACAAAGTAAGAAAAGTCGGTATAATAGTAAGAGTTGAAAATAACAACTCCGGTCCGTTGGTCAAGGGGTTAAGACACCGCCTTTTCACGGCGGTAACACGGGTTCGAATCCCGTACGGACTATGGTATGTTACAGATGAAACACTAGATGAAAAAAATTAAAAAAAGTTTCAAAAAAGTGTTGACAAGCGAAAGCGGCTGTGATATACTAATATAGTTGTCACTTGAGAGAAGCGAGTGACAAAGACCTTTGAAAACTGAACAAGACGAACCAATGTGCAGGGCACTACAACTGAAGTTGTAGTACTGAACAATGAAAAAAACAATAAATCTGTCAGTGACAGAAATGAGTGAGAACTCAAACTTCTAATGAGAGTTTGATCCTGGCTCAGGACGAACGCTGGCGGCGTGCCTAATACATGCAAGTAGAACGCTGAAGGAGGAGCTTGCTTCTCCGGATGAGTTGCGAACGGGTGAGTAACGCGTAGGTAACCTGCCTGGTAGCGGGGGATAACTATTGGAAACGATAGCTAATACCGCATAACAGTAGATATTGCATGATATCTGCTTGAAAGGTGCAAATGCATCACTACCAGATGGACCTGCGTTGTATTAGCTAGTTGGTGGGGTAACGGCTCACCAAGGCGACGATACATAGCCGACCTGAGAGGGTGATCGGCCACACTGGGACTGAGACACGGCCCAGACTCCTACGGGAGGCAGCAGTAGGGAATCTTCGGCAATGGACGGAAGTCTGACCGAGCAACGCCGCGTGAGTGAAGAAGGTTTTCGGATCGTAAAAGCTCTGTTGTAAGAGAAGAACGAGTGTGAGAGTGGAAAGTTCACACTGTGACGGTATCTTACCAGAAAGGGACGGCTAACTACGTGCCAGCAGCCGCGGTAATACGTAGGTCCCGAGCGTTGTCCGGATTTATTGGGCGTAAAGCGAGCGCAGGCGGTTAGATAAGTCTGAAGTTAAAGGCTGTGGCTTAACCATAGTACGCTTTGGAAACTGTTTAACTTGAGTGCAAGAGGGGAGAGTGGAATTCCATGTGTAGCGGTGAAATGCGTAGATATATGGAGGAACACCGGTGGCGAAAGCGGCTCTCTGGCTTGTAACTGACGCTGAGGCTCGAAAGCGTGGGGAGCAAACAGGATTAGATACCCTGGTAGTCCACGCCGTAAACGATGAGTGCTAGGTGTTAGACCCTTTCCGGGGTTTAGTGCCGCAGCTAACGCATTAAGCACTCCGCCTGGGGAGTACGACCGCAAGGTTGAAACTCAAAGGAATTGACGGGGGCCCGCACAAGCGGTGGAGCATGTGGTTTAATTCGAAGCAACGCGAAGAACCTTACCAGGTCTTGACATCCCTCTGACCGCTCTAGAGATAGAGTTTTCCTTCGGGACAGAGGTGACAGGTGGTGCATGGTTGTCGTCAGCTCGTGTCGTGAGATGTTGGGTTAAGTCCCGCAACGAGCGCAACCCCTATTGTTAGTTGCCATCATTCAGTTGGGCACTCTAGCGAGACTGCCGGTAATAAACCGGAGGAAGGTGGGGATGACGTCAAATCATCATGCCCCTTATGACCTGGGCTACACACGTGCTACAATGGCTGGTACAACGAGTCGCAAGTCGGTGACGACAAGCTAATCTCTTAAAGCCAGTCTCAGTTCGGATTGTAGGCTGCAACTCGCCTACATGAAGTCGGAATCGCTAGTAATCGCGGATCAGCACGCCGCGGTGAATACGTTCCCGGGCCTTGTACACACCGCCCGTCACACCACGAGAGTTTGTAACACCCGAAGTCGGTGAGGTAACCTTTTAGGAGCCAGCCGCCTAAGGTGGGATAGATGATTGGGGTGAAGTCGTAACAAGGTAGCCGTATCGGAAGGTGCGGCTGGATCACCTCCTTTTCTAAGGATAAGGAATGCACATTGGTCTTGTTTAGTCTTGAGAGGTCTTGTGGGGCCTTAGCTCAGCTGGGAGAGCGCCTGCTTTGCACGCAGGAGGTCAGCGGTTCGATCCCGCTAGGCTCCATTGGTGAGAGATCACCAAGTAATGCACATTGAAAATTGAATATCTATATCAAATAGTAACAAGAAAATAAACCGAAAACGCTGTAGTATTAATAAAGAGTTTATGACTGAAAGGTCAAAAAAATAAGGTTAAGTTAATAAGGGCGCACGGTGGATGCCTTGGCACTAGGAGCCGAAGAAGGACGTGACAAACGACGATATGCCTTGGGTAGCTGTAAGTAAGCGATGATCCAGGGATTTCCGAATGGGGGAACCCAACAGGTACTACCTGTTACCCATATCTGTTAAGGATATGAGGAGGAAGACGCAGTGAACTGAAACATCTAAGTAGCTGCAGGAAGAGAAAGCAAAAGCGATTGCCTTAGTAGCGGCGAGCGAAACGGCAGAAGGGCAAACCGAAGAGTTTACTCTTCGGGGTTGTAGGACTGCAATGTGGACTCAAAGATTATAGGAGAATGATTTGGGAAGATCAGCCAAAGAGAGTGAAAGCCTCGTATTCAAAATAGTCTTTGTACCTAGCAGTATCCTGAGTACGGCGGGACACGTGAAATCCCGTCGGAATCTGGGAGGACCATCTCCCAACCCTAAATACTCCCTAGTGACCGATAGTGAACCAGTACCGTGAGGGAAAGGTGAAAAAGCACCCCGGGAGGGAGTGAAATAGAACCTGAAACCGTGTGCCTACAACAAGTTCGAGCCCGTTAATGGGTGAGAGCGTGCCTTTTGTAGAATGAACCGGCGAGTTACGATATGATGCGAGGTTAGTTGAAGAGACGGAGCCGTAGGGAAACCGAGTCTGAAAAGGGCGCTTTAGTATTATGTCGTAGACCCGAAACCATGTGACCTACCCATGAGCAGGTTGAAGGTGCGGTAAGACGCACTGGAGGACCGAACCAGGGCACGTTGAAAAGTGCTTGGATGACTTGTGGGTAGCGGAGAAATTCCAAACGAACTTGGAGATAGCTGGTTCTCTCCGAAATAGCTTTAGGGCTAGCGTCGACATTAGAGATTCTTGGAGGTAGAGCACTGTTTGGGTGAGGGGTCCATCCCGGATTACCAATCTCAGATAAACTCCGAATGCCAATGAATTATGGTCGGCAGTCAGACTGCGAGTGCTAAGATCCGTAGTCGAAAGGGAAACAGCCCAGACCACCAGCTAAGGTCCCAAAAATAATTGTTAAGTGGAAAAGGATGTGGGGTTGCACAGACAACTAGGATGTTAGCTTAGAAGCAGCTATTCATTCAAAGAGTGCGTAATAGCTCACTAGTCGAGTGACCCTGCGCCGAAAAATGTACCGGGGCTAAAACAATTTACTGAAGCTGTGGATACCTTTTATAGGTATGGTAGGAGAGCGTTCTATGTGTGGCGAAGGTGTACCGTGAGGAGCGCTGGAACGCATAGAAGTGAGAATGCCGGTATGAGTAGCGAAAGACAGGTGAGAATCCTGTCCACCGTAAGACTAAGGTTTCAGGGGAAGGCTCGTCCGCCCCTGGGTTAGTCGGGACCCTAAGGAGAGACCGAAAGGTGTATCCGATGGACAACAGGTTGATATTCCTGTACTAGAGTATGTAGTGATGGAGGGACGCAGTAGGCTAACTAAAGCAGACGATTGGAAGTGTCTGTCTAAGCAGTGAGGTGTGAATTGAGTTAAATGCTTAGTTCTATAACATTGAGCTGTGATGGGGAGCGAAGTTTAGTAGCGAAGTTAGTGACGTCACACTGCCAAGAAAAGCTTCTAGCGTTAAACATACTCTACCCGTACCGCAAACCGACACAGGTAGTCGAGGCGAGTAGCCTCAGGTGAGCGAGAGAACTCTCGTTAAGGAACTCGGCAAAATGACCCCGTAACTTCGGGAGAAGGGGTGCTGACTTAGGTCAGCCGCAGTGAATAGGCCCAAGCAACTGTTTATCAAAAACACAGCTCTCTGCTAAATCGTAAGATGATGTATAGGGGGTGACGCCTGCCCGGTGCTGGAAGGTTAAGAGGAGTGCTTAGCGTAAGCGAAGGTATGAATTGAAGCCCCAGTAAACGGCGGCCGTAACTATAACGGTCCTAAGGTAGCGAAATTCCTTGTCGGGTAAGTTCCGACCCGCACGAAAGGCGTAATGATTTGGGCACTGTCTCAACGAGAGACTCGGTGAAATTTTAGTACCTGTGAAGATGCAGGTTACCCGCGACAGGACGGAAAGACCCCATGGAGCTTTACTGCAGTTTGATATTGAGTGTCTGTGCCACATGTACAGGATAGGTAGGAGCCATAGAGATCGGGACGCCAGTTTCGATGGAGGCGTTGTTGGGATACTACCCTTGTGTTATGGCCACTCTAACCCGGATAGGTGATCCCTATCGGAGACAGTGTCTGACGGGCAGTTTGACTGGGGCGGTCGCCTCCTAAAAGGTAACGGAGGCGCCCAAAGGTTCCCTCAGAATGGTTGGAAATCATTCGCAGAGTGTAAAGGTATAAGGGAGCTTGACTGCGAGAGCTACAACTCGAGCAGGGACGAAAGTCGGGCTTAGTGATCCGGTGGTTCCGTATGGAAGGGCCATCGCTCAACGGATAAAAGCTACCCTGGGGATAACAGGCTTATCTCCCCCAAGAGTTCACATCGACGGGGAGGTTTGGCACCTCGATGTCGGCTCGTCGCATCCTGGGGCTGTAGTCGGTCCCAAGGGTTGGGCTGTTCGCCCATTAAAGCGGCACGCGAGCTGGGTTCAGAACGTCGTGAGACAGTTCGGTCCCTATCCGTCGCGGGCGTAGGAAATTTGAGAGGATCTGCTCCTAGTACGAGAGGACCAGAGTGGACTTACCGCTGGTGTACCAGTTGTCTTGCCAAAGGCATCGCTGGGTAGCTATGTAGGGAAGGGATAAACGCTGAAAGCATCTAAGTGTGAAACCCACCTCAAGATGAGATTTCCCATGATTATATATCAGTAAGAGCCCTGAGAGATGATCAGGTAGATAGGTTAGAAGTGGAAGTGTGGCGACACATGTAGCGGACTAATACTAATAGCTCGAGGACTTATCCAAAGTAACTGAGAATACGAAGTGTTAAGGTTTTCTTGAGATTTGATAGATATTCAATTTTGAGTAGGTATTACTCAAAGTTAAGTGACGATAGCCTAGGAGATACACCTGTACCCATGCCGAACACAGCAGTTAAGCCCTAGAACGCCGGAAGTAGTTGGGGGTTGCCCCCTGTGAGATAAGAAGTCGCTTAGCTAAAGGGAGTTTAGCTCAGCTGGGAGAGCATCTGCCTTACAAGCAGAGGGTCAGCGGTTCGATCCCGTTAACTCCCATTTTAGCGGGTGTAGTTTAGTGGTAAAACTACAGCCTTCCAAGCTGTTGTCGCGAGTTCGATTCTCGTCACCCGCTTTGAACATATAGTTCATTTACCAAGTTATTTAACTTGGGCGCGTAGCTCAGGTGGTTAGAGCGCACGCCTGATAAGCGTGAGGTCGGTGGTTCGAGTCCACTCGTGCCCATTGAAATATGGTCCGTTGGTCAAGGGGTTAAGACACCGCCTTTTCACGGCGGTAACACGGGTTCGAATCCCGTACGGACTATTTATTGGAGGATTACCCAAGTCCGGCTGAAGGGAACGGTCTTGAAAACCGTCAGGCGTGTAAAAGCGTGCGTGGGTTCGAATCCCACATCCTCCTTTATTATTAACGCGGGATGGAGCAGCTCGGTAGCTCGTCGGGCTCATAACCCGAAGGTCGTAGGTTCAAATCCTGCTCCCGCAATAAGGCTCGGTAGCTCAGTTGGTAGAGCAATGGATTGAAGCTCCATGTGTCGGCGGTTCGATTCCGTCTCGCGCCATTTAAATATTTTGGAAGGGTAGCGAAGAGGCTAAACGCGGCGGACTGTAAATCCGCTCCTTCGGGTTCGGGGGTTCGAATCCCTCCCCTTCCATAACCTTAACTACGGGCATAGTTTAAAGGTAGAACTAAGGTCTCCAAAACCTTCAGTGTGGGTTCAATTCCTACTGCCCGTGTTTTAAAATTATGGCGGGTGTGGTGAAGTGGTTAACACACCAGATTGTGGCTCTGGCATGCGTGGGTTCGATCCCCATCACTCGCCTATTTTATATTATTGGGGTATAGCCAAGCGGTAAGGCAAGGGACTTTGACTCCCTCATGCGTTGGTTCGAATCCAGCTACCCCAGTTACTATTTGCCGGCGTGGCGGAATTGGCAGACGCGCTGGACTCAAAATCCAGTGTCCGCAAGGACGTGCCGGTTCGACCCCGGCCGCCGGTATAATATAGTATTAAGAAACATTGTTAAATCAATGTTTCTTTTTGCTTTGGTCAACTTATGGTCAACAATTCTCTTTTTAACTAAACTTGTTAATACTGAACGAACTTTATTGTTTTCAATTTCTGCTTTTTCCTTTATCAGATGGCCGTAAGTTTCAGTTATTTGTTTAATATCTCGATGCCCCATTAACTTTGAAACTGCCCAAATATCAACACCCATTGCTAGCATTGCAGAACAATACGTATGTCTAAGACCTGTGCTTGTCATACTTTTGAGGATAAATTTTTAAATCCCTTTAAAAATTTGCTTGAGATGTTTATTGATTCCTGCATTTGTTACAATCTTATAATTCAAATCTACTAAAATCATATTTTCGTTATTTGTAATTGTACCGTTTTCAATGAATACAGCTTGTTCTTGTTTTAATTTTTTTAGAATAGTTAATGTATCATTATCAACAGGAATTGTACGAATTGATTCTTCAGTCTTAGGATTTGCCCATCGTTTTCTAGCTGTATCATATCGTCTATAAGTTTTGATTTCTGAACTTTTCCACAATACACAATCCCAAGTGAGACCTGCAACCTCTCCTGCACGTAATCCTGTTTTTAGTTGAATTAAAAGTAAATACGGTACAATTGAAGTTGTTAAATCAAGATTGTTTTTCTAAATATGTTACTAGTTTCTGATAGTCATCAAAACTATGAATATTTTTTTCATCTCTTCTTTTTTTGGGGGGACGACCTGAAAGAATGACACCTTCAGTAAAAATCTTCTATATTGAGCTTATCTCTTTTAGCAAAACACAATCACATTTCTAATTTCCGCATTCATTCTACTAACATTGTCACGACAATTTGTTTCAGCGTACTTATTAATAAATGCTTGATATTCGCTTGCTTTGATTTTTAAAGCTGGTTTTTCTTTAAAATATTCTTTGATAAACTTACCACGCAATAAATGTTTATTAAATGTAGTCTCTGCTTTTTCCAAGTGGTTTAACTGTTAATTCTAACCACTTTTCCCAAAGGGTATAGAATGTAATATTTTTTTATCAATTATTGCTCCGTTAATCAATTTTGAGTTCAAGGGCGAGTGCTTCAATTTCTGCTTCTCTTTTTGTCTTAAAACCTGAACCTGAAGCAACTACCTTTTTATTTTTATCAAATATTCTATAATCCCATAAATTCTTTTTTCCTCGTTTTCTTAATGAAACTGACATGATTACCTCTTTCTAAAAGACGATAACCAAGATATTATCTTGATTATCGTATCATAAACTAAAGATTTCTGCAAAGTTTTCTTCAAAAAAATTGTTTTCGTTTTTGCTGGCTAAGAAGTAGTACCGTCCGCCCTGATTGTCTGGATATTTCACAAACCCATCTCTGTTTTTATCAATATCGATTTTTGAGCGAATATCAGGCTGATAAAGAACATGTTCGAGTAGCCAAGGCCGAGAGACTGAAACCATCTCTAAAACCTCTGATAGACTCATATATTGCCCCTGTGAAGCCTTGTTTTTCAAGTCAAGATATTCATCTTTCTCTACTATAATGTGTGTTTGAGGAAGATTTACTTCCAAATTTTCTATTTTAATTGAGATTTTATCCGTCATATACATTTCCTCTCGTTCTCTTACTTGAATATTTTTCCACGGCTCTTTTTTTCTTTCTTTAATTCATCTTTTTTTATTATTTAAAAAAAGATGATTGTGTCTGGAGAGGGTTTATACTTTGTTTTTGAAATGAATCAAAACATACCTGAAAAAAATTCCTGAATTGCTTCTTTACCGTAAATTTTGTCAATCTTGTATAGAAACGATTCTAAACCACTATTTTTTTTAACAGATAGATGTAAGTAGATAATAAGTCATTTTTTTCCGCCTTGGTTTTGACCTCAATAAATCAAAAATCGGTTGAAACATATTCCATCATAACCTTTGAAATATCCCATAATTCATCATTTTTGAAAAAAATAAATATTTGTCAGTAAAACGTTGAAAAGATCAAACTGGATAATTCTTTGTCGTTTCTACATTTTAAAAATATCTAAGCCGGTTTGATTAGCGTAAGCCTGCCTAATTGACATTTCAAATCTCACCCAATCATCACATTTCAAGGCTTCATCATAAAAGATGCCCTTCTTTTTCTCCTGCTCCAGTTTTTTATCATAGATTCGTAGTAGTAGAGAGTTTCCTTTGTTTGCCTTGCTACCAACATAAATTGTTTCTACTCTATTGTTTGTATTGAACGTACTGATATTTGACTGATTCTTTCTCAATTTGATTGTATTTGTAAAACTATCAACGTATTTTTGATTTTATTATTGATTTGTTTAACTCCTGATGAATCTGATTCACTTTCAGACCCTCATCTATAAAAATCAATCGCAAAAATCAATTTTTTTGAAACTCTACAACTACCACTAAAATAATTTTTCTAATTCAAAAAAATTTTTTGAACTAATCGACGATACGAAATTTTTTTGATTATCTTCTTCACGTCGTTTCATATAGTGTTTTAAACCTTGCCCTGAAAATTTGAGCAAAATTCCCATTCGTGGGCTGTCTGTGTTGAAACATAATAGAATATCAAATTCATCAAAAATTGATAATATAATTGTAGCCTGCAAATCCTTTTTCATTTAACTTATAGTTAACCGTGTACTTTTCTAATTCCAATAATTCATCAATTTTTTTAAACAGATAGTTGAAGCAAATGCTTCATAATTAGACATCATCTCGTTATACTCTGGTAAAAAAATACAAATGAAATTTCATCAACGTCACATTGAATCATATAAAAATAACTCCTTCTTCTAGTTGCTTTTGTAGTTGCCCCTGTGAGGGGTGGTGGGATGGGGGTCATTACTAGACCCCCATGAATTCTAGTACCCCATTATTTACTCTTTTTTCTTAATCTCTGACCGTATAAAAACGCTTGTTTAAATATACTAATCTTTTCCAAACCGTGTTCGTGTAGATTAATATTCCAAAATCGTCTAGGTTTGCTGAACTCTCCATCACTAGTCATGATATAGCCTGAGAACCTGGGCGCATGATTATCAATATTATCTGTTTCTCCAAAGACCATTCGAGCTAATTCGTCAGTTATAGCGCCGTTTGATAGACAGATACGAACACCTAAATTATCTCGTACCGCTGTACTCAAAAGCTCTGCTCGTGGTTGTTGCATGCAGATACACATGTAGACACCACTCGAGCGAGAACGCGAAACAATAGACAAGACCAAATCTTGAACCCTTTTTCTCATCTTGTTATCTGTAATGCTTGAAAGCATGGCTGAATACTCTTCGATAACACACAGCTTCATTTTCATCTCTTTACCGAAATTAACGAAAGTAGCGCCAGTAATGTCATCACGTGCCGATAGATTTGCAATTTCTTTTTCACGTTTAATAACTAATTCCAACAATTCTTCAAAATATGCTAAAATCTCTTCACTATGAGAAAGAATCACACCTTTTTGAAGAAAGTCCCATGAACTAAATTCAGATTTAACATCTAAGATTGTTAAATCAACTTCTGAATCAAACATAAAAACTTGAGTAAGTAACGATTTTAAGAAAGTTGTTTTAGAACTGGATGTATTGCCAACAATTAATGCATGGCAATTTTTTAGCATTGAGAATGTCAAGCCTTTTTCAACTGTTATTTCAAAATCATTGACTGGTCTTAATTCAGTTATCCTTAGTGGTGTGAGCTGTCTTGCTCTAGCTTCGACAATATCATCTAATAAATAGATGAACTCTGTATTATCTTCACTTAACCAATAATCTAAAACGATTAGAGAACGATTTTTACCCACCAAGCACGCTGATAACATTTCCGCAAACTTTTCTAAATCGTCTGTAGTTTGGTCAGCTAATTTTTTGATTTTAACCGTTATGCGCCTGCTTGACTTCGAGAAGTCCGCATGCGCTTTACTAACATCTATGAATTTGCTACCAACTTTGCGATTAGCAGTTGCTGAATCCAACAATGCCTTGTGTGTTTGTCGTTCTATCAATCTTAGTTGATAGTATAGAGATACTGAACCAATTTTTGATAAATTCAAACCAAACCGAATCAGCAAAACAAGATTCGTCAAAAGCAAGACAGCTATTCCAATCACTATTAAATTCAAACCAAGCTGTGCTTCACTTCTAAAAAAATACCAATTTCTGTTCCTTTAAATACTAGCCATCGAATAATAGCACCACTAAATAGTAACCCCTGCTCCAACTACTTGAAGCAGAGTTACAATCTTAGGAAAAGCTGGACTTAAATGACCTGTATTTTCATTTAACCTGTATCTAATCATAAATACCTACATATCTCTTCCATGTCTGTTAACATTTTGCGACGCATGAGCTCAAAAATACATGTATGCACGAATAAAAATCAGTGTAACGACCGTTTGAGTAAACTAAACTCAAATTAACAAAAGATGAGACTCGTCCTTGAACTTCAGAACGCATGTATGTTGCTAAAATTTTACGAAGTTCAATGGGAAGGTCTAAAGCTGTTAAATCATCCAATTCCTTAGAAATATCTTTCATATCTATTTCCTCTCTACTTTAAACTAACTTCTTTGACATCTTCAGCCCAAACTTCGATGACATCATAACTTTTATACTTGTAGCGACCGCGTGGGTTGACTAACTGATACAAATGTCTGAACTGAATCTTATTCGCAATTTCAAGGGTTGGAACAACAAGGCTAATCAGCTTAACTGAACCATCATCTCGAGGCATCGATAAGAATACTTCATAACCAATTGATTTGTCTGAGAATACAGGGGCGTTTTTACCATTTTTATTTTTTTCGAATCCCACAATCGGAAAGAATGCTTTTGGCTCTGTAACACTAACTGCAACGCAAGTTGAGATGTTTGTGAGTTCAGGGGCGGTACGACGGTCATTTACAATTGAATCGCCTGATTGATTTGATTTGTTTCCGAACAAACCTGTTTGCAATAACTTTTCCATTAGTTTTACCTCTACTAGCTTAAAGCTAGTTATTTCTATTAATTTTTTTGTAAATATTTGAACGTTCGTTATTTACATTCTAAGTGTATCATGATTAAAAATTCCAGTCGTCAAATGCACCATAAGGGAAAAAAATAAAAAAATTTGCATTAGGAAATTTTTATTTGATAAGCTGAAAATAACGATAAGGAGGATATCATATTGAAAGAAAAGTATTATAATGTAAAAAGAAGCTTTGGATTATATTAGAAGTTATCCGAGCGGAAGAATAGAAAAAGAATTTTATATGAATATAACTGAAAAAAACAAATTCGTGATATTTTGAAAAAAAGATGTACTAGGCCAATATAAGCAACTTTCAGAGGGAGAACATATAATTGAATCATACATAAATTTTTCAAGGCAATGAGGTAGTTGAAACTTTATATGTATTTCCAAAATTTGGGAAAAAAATCCCAAAAATTCTCTCGAGTTGGGATAATCTCTATAAAAAAAGAAGATAAGCTAGTGAAGCAATTACAACGGCAAGGTTTTAAAACACCAGAAGCCAAAAATTAGAGAAGAGTTTAAAAAAATTCTGGCAAGCCTTCGTATTTAATGAGTGCAGATTATCTTTTTTTCATTAAAATTGGAGATTGAAAGACGTCAACTACCGATTAAAAATTTTTTTCATATTCAACCACGTACTAGTTCAACAATTAAGCAACTATTGAATGAAGAAATATTAGAAACAAATTTTGAATTAACTATAAGTACTTTATTAGAAGAATTTGAACGAAGATTAAAAAGAAGATTGGTTTGAAAAATCAGAAATTATGGATTGAACAAGCTGAAAAAGTAGGTGAGTTATTAGAGGATGTCAGGGGCGGACAGAAATATTACAGTCTGTAGCACCAGAATTGGCATTGGATTCTTACAATAGTAGATTAGAAGAAGTAGAAGAATTTTATAATAATTTAAAGAATCAAGAATTTACATTATCTTTTTGAAATTGAAGAATCTGTTAGTAAGTTTAAAAAAATTTTTATATGAAGCAAGCAAACAAGAACGTGATTTCTTCTCTTGCCAATAAAAATATATGAATTTGAAAAAGTATCAGATTAAGAAGTATAAAGAAAAGATTGAAGAACAAGATAAAAAAATAGAGTTATAACTGAAATTTCGTTTAAACGATATTTAGTCGAATTTTACAAGAATATAAACGAATCTTTTTGGAGAGGATTTTTCTAAGCAATTTAGAGAATAATTTTTGGGATAAAAAAATAAACCGCTAGGATTTAAATCTTAGCGGTTGTTTATGTTATTCAATAGGGTTGCTATTGCATCAATAATATCTGTTTTTTTGTGGTTCTGGTATTTGTTCAAGTTGATTGATGATATTTTCAATTTCTTTTGCTTTTTTTCTGGAAAGTCAAAAATTAAAAAAATGTTTTTTTCATCTACTTCAAGAGCTATTAAAATTTTATTTAGTGTTTGTATTTGAAAATTATATTTTTTTCATTTTCAATGTTATGGATATGCTTAGAACCCTAAAGCCAGCCAGTTCAGAAAGTTTTTTTCTTGGCTAATTCCTTTTGGTTAATCGCAAATATCTAATTCTTTTTGGCAATGAAAGTTTGTAAGTTATTTTTGATTCATAGTTTTTACCTTTATTTATTATTTTAAAGATAAAAAAATTATAAATAATAAGTAGCACAAATTACACTTGTATATCAAATAAGTGTTGCATATTACACTAAAAAAATGATAGAATAGTGTAGTAAAATTATAAAAAAGCTCACTTTATTAGTTTTTAAAGGAGAATTGATGAAGAAACTGCAAACCCTCACAACTTCAACAGCTATTGCGCTTGCATCAGTTGGTGGAACTGCATTTGCTCAAGAAGCTCAAGCTACTTCAGTACCTGCTGACACTGCTGTCAATGAACCTGCTCTTGTTACTAAACCACAAGTGAAACCACTTGAAAAGAGCCAAGTTCCTGCGCCTTCTACGGTAGAACCTGCACTTAACGCACAAAAAGCTGTTGTTAAAGACGCTAATACTAAAGTTGATACAGCTAAATCTGATGTTCAAGCAAAAGAAGCCACTGTTGCTTCAATTGAAACAGAATATTCTAATGCAGATAAAGCTGTTAACGATGCACAAGCAATTGCTTCTCAAGTAACACCTGCAAAAGTTGCTCAAGTCAAAGATGCTCAAGCTAAAAACCTTGAAGCACAGACTGCTAACCAAGAAGCAACTGAAGCTACAAATGCTCAAATCAAGACTGAAACAGCAGTTCTTGCTGAAAAGCAATCAGACGTGGCAACAGCTAAAGAAAATCTTGACCAAGCTGAAAAAGATGTCCAAACAGCTGAAGCTACAGTCGCAAATGCAGAATCTGCACTTGACGGAACTGGACTTGCAAATGCTGAGAAAGACTTAAAAGACGCTCAAAAAGGTGTCAAAGAAGCTGAAGCTACAGTCGCTGAAGCTGAAGATGCTTTCAAGACAGCAAAAAAAGCTGATGAAGCACGTGAAGATGCTATCAAATCAGCTGAAACTGATGTAAATACTAAAAATGATGCTGTCAAATTGGCTAAAGAAAAATTGGTAACAGCTAATCAACATGCTAAATCAGTAGACGCTAAGTTGGAAGATGCTCAAACTGAACTTACTAAAGCTCAAGATGCAATCAAAAATGTTGATATTGTAAATATCCAAAATCCAACTTTCCACATTTCTGATAGTCTCCGTGATAAAATTGGTGCAAAATCAAATGATATCACATACCAAGACGCTTATGAATTGTGGCGAGCAAATGATAACGAAGCAACCCGTATGGTCATGCGTGGTATGGCTGTCAAAATGGCTAGTGCTTCAACCATCAAAATCAGCGAAGCTGATAAAAATCATCCAGTTGATTTGAATAACTTGACTGATGACCAATTGGTAGAAATTAGCCAGTTCTACGCTAAACTTGTAACTCAATTAAACCATAATTTTGGTCATAATGCAAGTAAAAAAGCTTATGTTTCAAAAGAAACTTTAGATTACTCTAAATCTGTTGCTAAGAAATATGAAGCTCGAGCACTTGACCCACGTAAAGCTGGACACATCCCTGGTAGTCTTGAAAACCTTATGCCAATGGGTAACGGTGCAGATGAACAAACCATGTATGACCTAAAACAAGCTGTTCAACGTTCATTTGAACTATCTTCATTCGAAGATGAGCCATCAAAATGGGAACACCTACGCACTAACCTTGCTAACCAAGCAAATAGTCCAGTCGCTCTTTCAGTAGCTAACATCAATGGTCAATATTGGATGATTACAACATATGCTGAATTCGACAACGATACAGTCATCGAAGACAAAACCGACATCGCAACTCTTGAAAAAGCAGTCGCAACAGCTGAATCAAACCTTGAACAAGCTAAAACTGCATCAGAAAATGCTAAGAATGCTTTGACAACAGCTTCAACTGATTATGCAAGCGCACTTAGCTTGAAAACTGAAGCTGAAAAAGTCTTGGCAGACGCAATGGCTACGCCACTCCAAGCTCAAGTTGCTGAAAACAACCTACGTTTGGCAAACATTGCTCTTGAAAACGCTAAGAAACGTGAAGCTACAGCAAGTGAAGCAGTCGCTAACTTCTCAGCAAGTCTAGCTGACAAGAAATTGGCTCTTGAAAAAGCTCAAGACGCACTTAAAGAAGCTAAAACTGCTAAAACAATTGCGTCACAAGCTCTTGAAAATGCTTCAGCTAAACTTGAAGACCAAGAAACTAAACTAGACAACTTGAACAAACAAGTTACAAAACTTCTTGCTGAAAAAGATGCTCTTGTTAAAGAAGCTAAAGAATTGGCTGAAACCTTGCAAGCATATTTGGACGCACCTGTTGCTCTAGCAAATGCGAAACAAGCTCGAACAGCTGTTAGTGTCAAATTGGAACTCGCTAAATCTGACCTAGAAATGGCACAGTCTAAGCTTGAAAACTTGTTGACTGCCCAAAAAGCTGAACAAGCTAAACTTACAGAACTTGAAGCAACATATGCTAAACTTGTTGACCTTGCAGAGAAAGCTCAAGAAAATGTTGTTGCAACACTTCCTGACGGTACAGTAATCGCTGTCCCTAAAGTAGCACCAACAGTTGAAACACTTCCTGAGTTGAATCTTAATGCACTCGTTAAGGAAGATGCTAAAGATAGCATTGTTAAAACACTTCCTGACGGAACAATCGTTGCTGTTCCTAAAGATGCTCCAGTTGCTGAAACACTTCCTACTGTCAATGTTGACGAATTGAAGAAAGCTCTTGATGCAGGTAAAGACGTTACTGTAGATGCTCAAGGAAATGTTGTGGTGAAAGAAAAACGTGAAACATACTCAGCGCCTGCTGTTAAATTAGTAGAAAACGAAAAAGTGACTTACTCAAGAGTAGAGCGTGCAAAAACATTGCCAAACACTGGCGAAAACTCAAGTGTTGCGATGTTGGTATTTGGTGCAATTCTTGGAACATTTGGACTTGCATCAGTACGTAGAAAAAAATTAGAATAATAAAAAAATCTTCTTATTACAAATAGGAAGATTTTTTTGTTAAAAATATATTAGAAGAAAGAAATAATGTGAGGGTTAAAAAATGAGAACTCCTAAAAAAATATAATGATTTAATTAAGAATAGAGAAATAACAAATAAAATTATTGCAGAATGTATATATTCTGTTAATAAAAAGAGCAAAAAAACTATCGAGATAAAATAAAAGATTATAATCAAGCTGGGTTCTACAAATACAAAGAAAAATAATATTGAAAAATGCAAAAAGAACAAAAAAAGAAAAAAATACTATAGTATGAAAGACGATTTATTATTAAACTTCAGCCCAAAAATTGATTCATAAAAAAAGTATGACGGGGAGAAAAAGACAACGAGTCTATAGTTATCAAAAAAATTATGCAAAAACTATATAATGAAAAAAATAAATGATATTGTTTGGGAAAAATAGTTACTATGACTACGATAGAAATAAGGAAGTTGATTTTTTTGATTACAGCTTAGGTGAGAAAAAAATATTTATATTTCTTGTATTATGAAATCGGTGAATATAGTTTTCATACCCCAATTACAGAAGAAAGGGTAGAAAAAAATACTCAATTGGAAATCAAAAGAAATAGATGAGAATTTTCAAACTCATGGAGCTGATATAGTAGATTTACTTTCAACTCAATTTGTTCAAAAAAAGTAATAGACTTGTTAGATAGTGGAGATTATACAATTATAGAATAATTAAAAAAATCTTCTTACGTTTGTAGGAAGATTTTTGGATTCTCAAAATTAGTTTAAAAGACTACGCTATTTAAACCATTTTTTTGAGAATAAATATTGGACTATACCGATTGTGCCGAACACGGTATCGAACTATGTATAAAAAAATTGTGATTATTAAATTTCAAGACTATAAAAATTAAAGTAAAAGTTTAAAAATTTATTTGGTCAACCACTGGTCAATTTCCTCAATTTCAATACTAACTAGCGTGTGATAATATCTTGATTTAATCGTTTCTTGGTTATTTATTTTAACTTATTTTAACGCTAGTTTGTTGGCCGCCGGTATAGTTTTAGAGACAAGGTTTTTAGACCTTGTCTTTTTTTGTTGAACAATTTATTAAAAATTTTCACTAAAAAAAGGTCTATACCATTTACAAATTGTTTTGAAAGGTTTATAATGTAATTGACATAATAAATAGTAGATTATTTCTTAAGGAGGTTATCATTATGCCTAAGTATATTAAAGCTGATCAATTTTTCTATCCACATGGTATTCGTCGTGAGGTTATTTGGAACTTATTGATGGCAAGTTTGGTAAGCACGTTGAAGAGATTTCGGATGATGCAGAAATTTTAGACTACTCTGGTTACAGCATTGCACCGGGTCTAGTTGATACACACATTCACGGTTTTGGTGGTGTCGACGTTATGGATAATAATATCGAAGGTACACTTCATACGATGAGTGAAGGCCTTCTTAGCACAGGTGTTACTAGTTTCTTACCAACTACACTAACTTCATCATACGAACAATTGCTGGCTGTTACTGAAAACATTGGTGCACGCTATCAAGAAGCATCTGGTGCTAAGATTCGTGGGATTTATTTTGAAGGACCTTACTTCACCGAAGAATTTAAGGGCGCTCAAAATCCTGCCTATATGAAAGATCCACGTATGGATGAGTTCCGCTCTTGGCAGAAGGCTGCTAATGGTCTTCTAAATAAAATTGCTCTTGCACCTGAACGTGAAGGTGTTGAGGATTTTGTACGTACAATTACTGGTGAAGGTGTAACTGTTGCTCTTGGTCACTCTAATGCTACCTTTGATGAAGCTAAAAAAGCTGTTGATGCCGGGGCTAGTGTTTGGGTTCATGCCTATAATGGAATGCGTGGCTTAACACACCGCGAACTTGGTATGGTTGGTGCGATGTATGAATTACCACACACTTATGCAGAATTGATTTGTGATGGTCATCACGTGGATCCTAAGGCTTGCGAAATTCTTCTTAAACAAAAAGGAACTGAAAATATTGCCCTTATCACTGACTGTATGACAGCAGGTGGTTTGCAAGATGGCGATTATATGTTAGGTGAATTTCCAGTTGTAGTTGCAAATGGGACTGCTCGCCTTAAATCTACAGGTAACTTGGCAGGTTCCATTCTCAAACTTAAAGATGGTTTGAAAAATGTTGTTGAGTGGGGAATTGCAAATCCTCATGAAGCAGTCATGATGGCTAGTCTGAACCCAGCAAAATCAGTTCATATTGATGACGTTTGCGGACAAATCCGTGAAGGCTACGATGCTGACTTTATCGTTCTTGATAAGGATTTGGAATTGGTAGCAACTTACCTTGATGGTGAAAAACGTTATCAAGCATAAAAATAAAAAGTAGAAACGATTTTAGTTTCTTCTTTTTTTTAAAATAAATTTGTTATTTCTTTTCACAAATTACTTGATTTTTTTTTATTGAAAAGGCTTACAATTATGATATAAACAATACAAATAAAAAAGCGGAGGATTGCTTATGAAAGCTTATACTTACGTTAAACCAGGCCTTGCGTCATTTGTTGATGTAGACAAACCAGTTATTCGCAAGCCAACAGATGCTATTGTGCGTATCGTTAAGACTACTATTTGTGGTACAGACCTTCATATTATTAAAGGGATGTTCCTGCTTGTAAGAGTGGGAACAATCCTAGGACATGAAGGAATTGGTATTGTAGAGGAAGTTGGAGCAGGAGTTTCAAACTTCAAAAAAAGGGTGATAAGGTTTTGATTTCTTGCGTTTGTGCATGTGGCAAGTGTTACTATTGTAAAAAAGGAATCTATGCTCACTGTGAAGACGAAGGGGGTTGGATTTTTGGGCATTTGATCGACGGTATGCAAGCAGAATATCTTCGTGTGCCCCATGCTGACAATACTCTTTATCATACTCCAGCTGACTTGTCTGATGAAGCTTTGGTTATGTTATCTGATATCTTGCCAACTGGCTATGAAATTGGTGTCTTAAAAAGGGAAAAGTTGAGCCTGGTTGTAGTGTAGCTATCGTTGGTTCAGGGCCAGTCGGATTGGCAGCTCTTTTGACGGCACAATTCTATTCACCAGCTAAATTGATTATGGTGGACCTAGACGATAACCGCTTGGATACTGCAGTTTCTTTCGGTGCTACTCATAAGATTAATTCTTCAGATCCTGAAAAGGCAATTCAAGAAATTTATGATTTGACAGATGGTCGAGGTGTAGATGTCGCTATTGAGGCGGTAGGAATTCCTGCAACGTTTGATCTCTGTCAAAAGATTATCGGTGTAGACGGAACAGTAGCCAACTGTGGTGTGCATGGTAAACCAGTTCAGTTTGATTTGGACACTCTTTGGATTCGTAACATTAATGTTACTACTGGATTGGTTTCTACCAATACAACTCCTCAGCTTTTGAAAGCCTTAGAAAGTCATAAAATTGAACCTGAAAAATTGGTAACTCATTATTTCAAACTTAGTGAAATAGAAAAGGCCTATGAAGTATTTAGTAAGGCCGCCGATCATCATGCGATTAAAGTGATCATTGAAAACGATATTTCAGAAGGTTAATCTTGTTTTTAAATCCAGTTATTCGTTTTTAGAATAGCTGGATTTTTTGAAAATGTTATATAATTCGTGAAAATGAGCAAAATTCTTTCATTGTTCTCAAAATTTCGCTATAATATACGGTACAAAGGAAGTTAAACTATGTATCGAGTTATAAAAATGTACGGAGATTTTGAACCGTGGTGGTTTATAGAAGGCTGGGAAGACGACGTCATTGCGAGCAAAAAAATTTGATAACTATTATGACGCCTTTGAAATATTATAAGTCTTGTTGGTTTGAGTTAGAAAAGGAGATTCCCTTTACAAAAAGTAGAGGAGACTTGATGACTATTTTTTGGGATCCAGAAGATAAACGCTGGTGTGAAGAATGCGATGAATTTCTTCAGCAATATCATTCCTTGGCTTTGTTGGAAGATGGTCAAGTCATTCCTGATGAAAAATTTAGACCTGGTTACGAAAAGCAGACTGGTTTAGAAATCCACCGTACTTGTCAGCATAAAAAAAGAAGAAACAACTTTTTAATGAAGTTGTTTTCTTCTTTTTATATTTTCTTCGAATAATAAGAATGAGGAGGAAGATATGGTACAAACACTTGCACAAGAATTGATTACACTGGCCAAAAAACAGGGAGCTCAGGACATCTATTTTGTTCCTAAAGAAAAGATTTATGAGCTACATATGCGAGTTGGAGATGAGAGACATTTGATTAACACCTATGACTTTGAAAAGTTGGGGGCTGTCATTAGTCATTTTAAGTTTATTGCGGGGATGAACGTTGGAGAAAAACGCCGTAGTCAGCTTGGTTCCTGTGATTATCAGCATGGAGACAAGGTTTCTTCATTACGTTTATCGACGGTGGGAGATTATCGTGGTCATGAGAGTCTAGTAATCCGCCTTTTGCATGATCAAGAACAAGAGTTGCGCTTCTGGTTTCAGGACCTTATAGAACTGGAAAAGGGCTTTAGGCAACGCGGGCTTTATCTTTTTGCAGGCCCCGTAGGAAGTGGCAAAACTACTTTGATGCATGAATTAGCCAAGTCATTGTTTAAGGGACAGCAGGTCATGTCCATTGAAGATCCAGTAGAAATTAAGCAGGAAGAGATGCTGCAATTACAGCTCAATGAAGCTATCGGACTGAGCTATGAAAACTTGATAAAACTTTCCCTACGACATCGTCCAGATCTTTTAATCATTGGAGAAATTCGAGATAGTGAAACAGCCCGTGCCGTTGTACGAGCTAGTCTGACAGGTGCCACGGTATTCTCGACAATCCATGCCAAGAGTGTTCGTGGGGTTTATGAGCGCCTCTTAGAACTTGGTGTCAGTGAAGATGAACTTGCAGTTGTTTTTACAAGGTGTTTGTTACCAGAGACTAATCGCAGGAGGAGGAATTATTGATTTTGCAAACGAAAAATTATCAAGAACACCAGGCAGAAAAAGTGGAATGGACAAATTGACCAGCTTCTTAAAGAAGGACATATCACTGCCCTTCAAGCTGAAACGGAGAAAATTAGCTACCAGTAAGCAGAAGAAAAATCATCACCTCTTTTAACAATTTATTTTCTAGTGGTTTTCATCTGGTAGAAATCATTTCCTTTTCTAGATAGAAGTCTCTTGTTGGAAAAAGGAATATGTATCGCAGATGCGACTAGGACTCTCACAGGAAAAATCCTTCTCGGAAATGATGGGGACTTTAGGTTTTTTTCAAGTTCAATTGTCACGCAACTTTCCTTGGCTGAAGTTCATGGGAAATCTTCATTTGAGTTTAGGGAAAAATTGAAGAGTATCTAGATAATCTTGCTAAGGTCAAGAAAAAGTTAATCGAAGTTGCGACCTATCCAATCATTTTGTTAGCTTTCTTACTGCTCATTATGTTGGGGTTTGCGAAATTATCTCTTGCCCTCAACTGGATAGTAGTAACATAGCTACCTTTAGTGATTAGCAACTCTACCACAGATTTTTCTTGGGCTTGTTCTAGCGTTAGGGTCTAGCATCTTTAACAGGGATTGATTTTTCTACAGAAAATCTAGGAAGATACAAGTCTTTTCTTTTCTAGCTAGAATCCCCTTTCTAGGTGTGTTTGTTCAGTATTATCTAACTGCCTATTATGCTCGAGAATGGGGAAATATGATTGGACAGGGTTTAGAGTTGTCACAGATTTTTCAGATGATGCAGGAGCAAGGAAATCCTCTTTTTAAGGAAATCGGACATGATTTATCCCTGTCCTTGCAAAATGGGCATGAATTTTCTATGGTTGTGCAGAATTATCCTTTTTTTAGAAGAGAGTTGGGATTGAATCATTGAATATGGAGAGGTCAAATCCAAGTTGGGAAGCGAATTGGAAATCTATGCAGAGAAAAACTTGGGAGTCATTCTTTACTCGAGTTAATCGTACCATGAACTTAGTTCAACCCCTGGTCTTTATTTTTGTAGCCCTACTAATCGTTTTATTGTACGCAGCTATGTTGCTGCCAATGTATCAAAATATGGAGGTAAATTTTTAGATGAAAAAAATGATGATGAAATTAAAAGAAGCTAAGGCAAAAGCTTTTACACTGGTAGAAATGTTAGTGGTCTTTGCTCATCATTAGCGTCCTACTCTTACTGTTTTGTACCAAATCTAACTAAGCAAAAGGATGCAGTGAATGACAAGGGGAAAGCAGCAGTCGTCAAGGTGGTAGAAAGCCAGGCTGAACTCTATACTCTAGATAAAAATGAGGATGCTAGTCTAAGCAAACTAGAGGCAGATGGACGTATCACTGCTGAGCAAGCAAAAGCTTACAAAGAGTATCATGATAAAAAAAAGACAAGTCAAACAGTTGCGGATTAGGGCTTTTACCATGCTAGAAAGTCTATTGGTCTTAGGGATAGTCAGCATTTTGGCCTTGGGTTTGTCAAGTTCAGTTCAATCCACTTTTGCGGCTGTGGAAGAACAAATTTTCTTTATGGAGTTTGAGGAACTTTATCGAGAAACCCAGAAGCGAAGTCTGGCTAGTCAGCAAAAGATGAACTTGATTTTAGAAGAGAGAAGCATTAGTAATGGCTATCAGAAATTAGCCATCCCTAAAGGGATTCAACTGCAGTCACATCAGTCAATAACCTTTGATAAGGCTGGAGGTAGTTCATATCTGGTTAGCATCAGATTTCAAACAAGGAAAGAAGTGGTTCGCTACCGACTAAATATAGGAAATGGGAAAGATTAAACGTATTCAAGAAGCAAAAAATTAAGGCGGTTATTTTACTGGAGGCAGTGATTTCACTAGCTATTTTTGCCAGTATTGCAACCTCTTGCTAGGGGCAGATTCAAGAAAGTAGACGACAGGAAGCAAGACTATTAGAACAGGAAGAAGTTTTTGCGAGTGGCTCGTATGGCTTTTGCAGACTGGACAAAAAGCAGTTGACTGTCAATGGGCTTACAGTTCATGTTGTCTCGAATGAGCGAGGTTTGAGGTGTATCATGGGAACTGAAAAATTACTGGCGATTCAAGATAAGTAGAGTCAGAGCTTTTACTCTTTTAGAATCCCTGGTTGCTCTTATTGTGATTAGTGGGAGTTTGCTTCTTTTTCAATCTATGAGCCAACTCTTGGTTTCAGAAGTTCGCTACCAGCAGAAAAGTGAGCAAAAAGAATGGCTCTTATTTGTGGATCAGCTGGAAGCAGAGCTGAATCGAGCCCAATTTGAAAAAGTAGAGAATGATAGACTTTACCTCAAACAGGATGGGAACCCCATTTCCATGGGAAAATCAAAGTCAGATGATTTTCGAAAAACAGATGCCAGTGGACGTGGCTACCAGCCGATGGTTTACGGTCTGAAATCAGCTCATATTTACCAAAACGGGCAAAATGTTCATTTTAATTTTCAGTTTGAAAAGGGACTTGAGAGGGAGTTTATCTATCGTGTGGAAAAAGAAAAAAGTTAGGGCTGGAGTTCTCCTTTACGCTGTCACTGTTGCTGGAATTTTTTTAGTCTTTTGTTGCAGTTTTATCTGAACCGGCAAGTAGCTCATCATCAGGATTATGTCTTAAATAAAGAGAAACTGGTGGCTTATGCGATGGCAAAGAGAACCTATGAAAGAGCTAATTCTGAGAGTGGAGAACAGTCATTTAATGCAGGAAAGGCAACTTATCGTAATGACCAAAAAGGGATTTTACAGCGATTGTTGACACTGGGAAAAATCAATTTGAATTTCACTTTTCCACCTTTGAAAAAGACCGACGATAAGACGAAGAAAACAGAAAAAAAGTCCAAAAGAAGAAAGTGAGAAGAAAAAAAGAAGAGGTTAAAAAAAGAGGCCACCGAGCCATCTAAAGTTGCTCCTTCTAAGAATGATAAGACATAGATTATCAGATTTGTAAAATATAGTTTAAGTGGTGATGTTGGACTCAGTGGGTTAGGACAAGGTTTTTGTCTGAAATCATGCTATAATAGATACATATGGAGGACGGAAAATGTCAAGTGTAAAATTGTATCTAGTGCGTCATGGAAAAACAATGTTTAATACGATTGGGCGTGCTCAAGGTTGGAGTGATACTCCACTGACAGCTGAAGGAGAGCGAGGTATTCACGAATTGGGAATTGGTTTGCGTGAGTCTGGCTTAAGCTTTGAGCGTGCTTATTCAAGTGACTCAGGGCGAACTATCCAAACTATGGGAATTATCCTTGAGGAGCTTGCTTTAACAGGGGAAATTCCTTATCGTATGGATAAGCGAATCCGTGAATGGTGCTTTGGTAGTTTTGATGGTGCTTATGATGGAGACCTTTTTATGGGGATCATTCCGCGTATTTTTAATGTCGACCATGTGCATCGTTTGTCCTATGCTGAACTAGCTGAAGGTCTGGTAGAAGTAGATACAGCAGGCTGGGCTGAAGGCTGGGAAAAACTAAGTGGTCGTATCTGGGAAGGTTTTGAAGCCATTGCTAAGGAAATGGAAGCTAATGGGGGAGGAAATGCTCTCGTAGTCAGCCATGGAATGACTATTGGAACCATTGTTTATTTAATCAACGGAATGCATCCGCATGGCCTTGATAATGGAAGTGTGACGATTCTCGAGTACCAAGATGGTCAGTTCTCGGTCAAGATTGTTGGCGACCGTAGCTACCGTGAAATTGGACGAGCTAAACTAGAAGAGCAAGCTAGTTCAGAACAATAAAAATTCGGTTCTCAATTAGAAGATTTTTAAACGATTTTATAGAATGCTGATGTCGTCATTGCACAAGCTTGTAAGAATTAAGTGCTTTGACAATAGCATTCTTTTTTGTTAGAATAGCATCAACATGAAAGCATAAGAAGGGACTGACAGAGTTGTCGTTCCCTTTTGTCTATCTTAGAAGGGGGAAATATGCTGTTTCAGAAAATAAAAGCCTATAAATGGCAGGCTCTAGCTTCCTTAATTATGACAGGTCTAATGGTAACGAGTTCACTCTTGCAACCGCGTTATTTGCAGGAAGTTTTAGAGGCACTGCTAACAGGTGATAATGAGGCTATTTATAGTATCGGTTTTTGGTTAATCCTGGTTGCCTTGATTGGTCTAGTCGCAGGTGGAATTAATGTTGTATTAGCAGCTTACATTGCTCAAGGAGTTTCGTCAGACTTACGGGAAGATGCCTTTCGTAAGATTCAAACTTTTTCATACGCCAATATTGAGGAATTTAACGCAGGGAATCTTGTTGTTCGTATGACCAATGACATCAACCAGATTCAAACGTAGTCATGATGACCTTCCAAATTCTCTTTCGACTACCACTTTTGTTTATCGGTTCCTTTATTCTAGCAGTTGTCACCCTACCTTCTCTATGGTGGGTGCTAGTTCTCATGGTCGTTCTGATTGTTGTCATAATGGGATTTATGATGGGAGTGGTGGGACCACGCTTTTCAAAGTTCCAGACCTTACTAGAGCGTATCAATGCCATTGCTAAAGAAAATTTGCGTGGTGTGCGCGTGGTTAAGTCTTTTGTCAGAGAAAAAGATCAGTTTGATAAGTTTACGCAGGTGTCAGATGAATTATTGGGAGAAAACCTTTATATTGGTTATGCCTTTTCTGTTATGCAACCTGCAATGATGTTGATTTCTTACGGGGCTGTTTTTCTCTCAATCTGGCTTGTAGCAGGTATGGCAGAGTCAGATCCATCAGTAGTTGGTTCCATTGCTTCCTTTGTGAACTATCTGAGTCAGATTATCTTTACTATCGTTATGGTTGGATTTTTGGGGAACTCAGTTACTCGTGCCATGATTTCCCTCCGTCGTATTCGTGAAATCCTTGATACAGAACCGGCTATGACTTTCAATGATGTGGAAGATGAAGAATTGGAAGGAAGTCTCAGTTTTGAAATGTTACCTTTACCTATCCAAATGATGAAGAACCTATCCTAAAAGATGTATCCTTCGATATCGCAGCTGGTGAAATGGTTGGGGTTGTCGGAGCAACTGGTGCAGGGAAATCAACCTTGGCTCAGTTGATTCCACGATTATTTGATCCTCAGCAAGGTTCGATCAAGATTGGTGGAAAGGACATTCGGACAGTTAGTGAAGGGACGCTTCGTAAGACAGTTTCTATCGTCCTACAAAAAGCCATTCTCTTTAGTGGAACCATCGCAGATAATCTCAGACAAGGTAAGGGAGATGCGACAGTTTCAGAAATGGAACGCGCAGCTCGCATCGCCCAGGCCAGTGAATTTATTAGTCGTATGGACTTGGCCTTTGAAAGTCTGGTTGAGGAACGTGGGACTAACTTTTCTGGTGGACAAAAACAACGAATGTCTATTGCGCGTGGGATTGTTAGCAATCCAAAGATATTGATTTTCGATGATTCAACTTCTGCCCTTGATGCCAAGTCAGAGCGTTTGGTCCAAGAAGCTCTCAACAAAGATTTGAAGGGGACGACTACGATTATCATCGCGCAAAAGATTAGCTCTGTTGTTCATGCTGATAAAATTTTAGTGCTTGACCAAGGGCGTTTGATTGGTCAAGGTAAGCATGCTGACTTGGTTGCAACAAACCCAGTTTATTGTGAAATTTATGAAACGCAAAAAGGAAAGGAGGAGTAGGATGAAGACATTTGAATTTTTTTGGAACTATTTTAAAGTTTACAAGATATCCTTTATCGTTGTCATTGCTATGATTATCATTGCAACGGTAGCACAAGCCCTCTTTCCAGTATTTGCAGGTCAAACAGTCACAGAGCTGGCTAATTTGGTTATAGCCTATCAAAATGGAAATCCAGATATGGTTTGGCAAAGTCTATTGGGACTCCTAATCAATCTTGCCTATATTTTGATTGTTTTAGTAGTTTCTAGTCTCATCTATATGGTCTTGATGAGCCGCATTATTGCCGAATCTACAAATGAGATGCGTAAGGGACTTTTTGGCAAGCTTTCTCGCTTGACAGTTTCCTTCTTTGACCGCCATCAAGATGGAGACATCCTGTCTCGTTTTACCAGTGATTTGGATAATATTCTCCAAGCTTTCAACGAAAGCCTTGTGTCTGTCATGACTAATATCGCTCTTTATATTGGCTTGCTGATTGTCATGTTCGTAAAAAATGTCACCTTGGCTTTAATCACAATTGCCAGCACTCCGATAGCAGTTATCATGTTGTTCTTTATCCTGAAGCTAGCGCGGAAATATACAAACCTCCAACAAAAGGAAGTTGGGAAGCTCAATGCTTATATGGATGAGAGTATTTCAGGTCAAAAAGCCGTTATCGTTCAGGGTATTCAAGATGATGTGATCGCAGGTTTTGTTGAGCAAAATGAGCGTGTTCGAAAAGCAACCTTTAAGGGAAGAATGTTCTCAGGAATTCTTTTCCCTGTTATGAACGGGATGAGTTTGGTCAATACAGCTATTGTTATTTTTGTCGGTTCAGCTATTTTACTAAATGATAAGAACATCGAGACAGCAACTGCTCTGGGTTTGATTGTCATGTTTACCCAGTTCTCGCAACAGTATTACCAGCCCATAATCCAATTGGCGGCAAGTTGGGGAAGCTTGCAGCTTGCTTTTACAGGTGCTGACCGTATTCAAGAAATGTTTGATGCAGAAGAAGAAGTCCGTCCTCAAGATGCTCCAGTCTTCATAGAATTGCGAGAGGGTGTGGAAATTCAGAACGTAGACTTCTCCTACCTGCCAGGAAAACCCATTTTGAAAGATGTTAGCATTTCAGCTCCAAAAGGGAAAATGATTGCGGTAGTTGGTCCGACAGGTTCAGGGAAAACAACTATCATGAACTTGATCAATCGTTTTTATGATGTGGATGCAGGAAGTATCAGCTTTGATGGCAGAGATATCCGAGAATTTGATTTGGATAGTTTGCGAAGCAAGGTGGGAATTGTCTTGCAGGATTCTGTTTTGTTTAGCGGAACTATTCGTGACAATATTCGATTCGGTGTACCGGATGCTAGTCAGGAGATGGTAGAAGCAGCTGCTAAGGCTACACACATCCATGACTATATCGAAAGCCTGCCAGAAAAGTATGACACTTTGATTAATGATGACCAGAGCGTCTTCTCAACCGGTCAGAAGCAGTTGATTTCCATCGCTCGAACCTTGATGACAGATCCCCAGGTCTTAATTTTGGATGAGGCAACATCAAACGTGGATACTGTAACAGAGAGCAAGATTCAAATGCCATGGAGGCAATTGTAGCAGGAAGAACTAGTTTTGTGATTGCTCACCGCTTGAAAACCATTCTCAATGCCGATCAGATTATCGTTCTCAAAGATGGTCAAGTCATTGAGCAAGGAAATCACCAGAAATTGCTAAAACTTGGTGGATTCTACGCAGAACTGTACCATAATCAATTTGTCTTTGAATAATACTCTTCGAACATATCTTCAAACCACGTCAGCGTCCATCTGCAACCTCAAAATAGTATTTTGAGCTGCCTTCGTCAGTTCTATCCACAACCTCAAAACTGTGTTTTGAGCAACCTGCGACTAGCTTCCTAGTTTGCTCTTTGATTTTCATTGAGTATAAGCAAAAAAGTTGTCCTAATTTTGGGCAACTTTTTCTGATAAAAAATATTTATCACGGACTTAAAAAATACATATTAGACAGGAGTGGGCAAGGATGATAAGATAAGATTATCAATAGAAAAGGAAAGGAAATCAGTGATGGCAAGAACAGTTGTTGGAGTAGCGGCAAACCTATGTCCTGTGGACGCAGAAGGAAAAAATATTCATTCATCAGTCTCTTGTAAATTTGCTGAGAGTATTCGTCAGGTTGGCGGACTTCCTTTGGTCATCCCAGTTGGTGATGAGTCTGTGGTCCATGACTACGTAGAAATGATTGATAAGCTTATCTTGACTGGAGGACAAAATGTCCATCCTCAGTTTTATGGTGAGGAAAAAACGATTGATAGCGATGACTATAATCTAGCTCGAGATGAGTTTGAGTTGGCACTTTTACAAGAGGCCCTACGTCAGAATAAGCCAATTTTAGCCATTTGCCGTGGTGTCCAGCTAGTTAACGTTGCCTTTGGTGGTACGCTCAATCAGGAGATTGAAGGTCATTGGCAAGGCCTACCTTTTGGGACTTCACATTCTATTGAGACAGTTGATGGCAGTGTGGTGTCAAAATTGTTTGGTAAAGAAAGTCAAGTTAATTCAGTGCACCGTCAGAGCATTAAAGACTTAGCTCCAAATTTCCGCGTAACAGCAGTAGATCCACGTGACCAAACTGTTGAAGCAATCGAATCCATTGATGAACATCGTATTATTGGTCTCCAGTGGCATCCAGAATTTCTGGTTAATGAAGAAGATGGCAACTTAGAATTATTTTGAGTATTTATTGAATGAATTGTAACGACTAGAAACCCTAGTCGTTTTTTTTGTTTTTGCTCCTTTAAATTTTAATATTGTAACATTTTTACGCAAACGTTTGAATTATGATAAAAATTTGGAAAAAATTTAGTATAAAAACTTGAAAAATTGTTAGTAAGCGTTATGATAGAAAAAGAAGAAATTTTGGAGGAATACTATGTCACATATTAAATTTGATTATTCAAAAAGTATTAGACAAATTTGTTGCACCACATGAAGTGGAGTACATGCAAGCACAAGTTACAGCAGCAGACGAATCGATCCGTAAAAGGAACTGGTGCTGGGAGCGACTCTTTGGGTTGGTTGGACCTTCCTGAAAACTACGACCGTGAAGAATTTGACCGCATCTTGAAAGCTGCTGAGCAAATCAAAGCAGACAGCGATGTTTTGGTCGTGATCGGTATCGGTGGATCTTACCTTGGAGCTAAAGCAGCCATTGACTTCTTGAACCACCATTTTGCAAACTTGCAAACAAAAGAAGAACGCAAAGCACCACAAATCCTTTACGCTGGGAACTCTATCTCATCTACTTACCTTGCTGACTTGGTAGAGTACGTTTCAGATAAAGATTTCTCAGTAAACGTGATTTCTAAATCAGGTACAACAACTGAACCAGCGATCGCTTTCCGTGTCTTCAAAGAACTTTTGGTTAAGAAATACGGACAAGAAGAAGCTAACAAACGTATCTACGCAACAACTGACCGCCAAAAAGGTGCAGTTAAGGTTGAAGCAGATGCTAACGGTTGGGAAACATTTGTTGTTCCAGATGACATCGGTGGACGCTTCTCAGTATTGACAGCAGTTGGATTGCTTCCAATCGCTGCATCAGGTGCAGATATCAAAGCCCTTATGGAAGGTGCTAACGCAGCTCGTAAAGACTACACTTCTGATAAGATTGCTGAAAACGAAGCTTACCAATATGCAGCTGTTCGTAACATCCTTTACCGTAAAGGTTATGCTACTGAAATCTTGGTAAACTACGAGCCATCACTTCAATACTTCTCAGAATGGTGGAAACAATTGGCTGGTGAGTCAGAAGGTAAAGACCAAAAAGGTATTTACCCAACTTCAGCTAACTTCTCAACAGACTTGCACTCATTGGGTCAATTTATCCAAGAAGGAACTCGTATCATGTTTGAAACAGTTGTCCGTGTTGACAAACCTCGTAAAAACGTGATTATCCCTACTTTGGAAGAAGATCTTGACGGACTTGGTTATCTCCAAGGTAAAGACGTTGACTTCGTTAACAAAAAGCGACTGACGGTGTTCTTCTTGCCCACACTGACGGTGACGTGCCAAACATGTACGTGACTCTTCCTGAGCAAGATGCCTTCACTCTCGGCTACACAATCTACTTCTTCGAATTGGCAATCGCCCTTTCAGGTTACTTGAATGCCATCAACCCATTTGACCAACCAGGTGTTGAAGCTTACAAACGTAACATGTTTGCCCTTCTTGGTAAACCAGGATTTGAAGAATTGAGCAAAGAGCTCAACGCTCGTCTATAATAGAGCTGAAAAGAGTGGTTTTACCACTCTTTTTGCTTTTTATTGAAAAGAGAAATTGGACTCTGGCACGACTTGTGATATAATATAGAGAGCAAAAAGGCAGAAGCCTAGAGACTTTATAGGAGAAGATATGTCAAAAGATATCCGCGTACGTTACGCACCAAGTCCAACAGGACTACTACACATCGGAAATGCCCGTACAGCATTGTTTAACTACCTTTACGCACGTCATCATGGTGGAACTTTTATTATCCGTATCGAAGATACTGACCGTAAGCGCCACGTCGAAGATGGAGAACGTTCACAGCTTGAAAACCTTCGTTGGTTAGGTGTGGATTGGGATGAAAGTCCAGAAACTCATGAAAACTACCGCCAGTCTGAGCGTTTGGAACTTTATCAAAAATACATTGACCAACTCTTGGCTGAAGGAAAGCCTACAAATCTTACGTTACAGAAGAAGAGTTGGCAGCGGAACGTGAACGCCAAGAAGCAGCCGGTGAAACACCTCGTTACATTAACGAATACCTTGGTATGAGCGAGGAAGAAAAAGCAGCTTATGTTGCAGAACGTGAAGCCGCAGGTATTATCCCAACGGTTCGTTTGGCAGTTAATGAGTCTGGTATCTATAAGTGGCATGATATGGTCAAAGGTGATATCGAATTTGAAGGTGGCAATATCGGTGGGGACTGGGTTATCCAAAAGAAAGATGGCTACCCAACTTACAACTTTGCCGTTGTGATCGATGACCACGATATGCAAATTTCTCACGTTATCCGTGGAGATGACCACATTGCTAATACACCAAAACAACTTATGGTTTATGAGGCTCTTGGTTGGGAAGCTCCAGAGTTCGGTCACATGACCTTGATTATCAACTCTGAGACTGGTAAGAAGTTATCTAAACGTGATACTAATACACTTCAATTTATCGAAGATTACCGCAAGAAAGGCTACCTTCCAGAAGCAGTCTTTAACTTCATCGCTCTTCTTGGATGGAATCCTGGTGGGGAAGATGAAATCTTCTCTCGTCAAGAACTCATCAAACTTTTTGATGAAAACCGCCTTAGCAAGTCTCCAGCAGCCTTTGACCAGAAGAAAATGGACTGGATGAGCAATGAGTACATTAAGAATGCGGATCTTGAGACTATCTTTGAAATGGCAAAACCATTCCTTGAAGAAGCAGGACGTTTGACAGACAAGGCTGAAAAATTGGTGGAACTCTACAAACCACAAATGAAGTCAGTTGACGAAATCGTTCCATTGACGGATCTCTTCTTCTCAGACTTCCCAGAATTGACAGAAGCTGAGAAAGAAGTCATGGCTGGTGAAACAGTGCCAACGGTACTTGAAGCCTTTAAGGCAAAACTTGAATCTATGTCAGACGATGAGTTTGTGGTGGAAAATATCTTCCCACAAATCAAAGCAGTACAAAAAGAAACAGGTATCAAAGGGAAGAACCTCTTCATGCCTATCCGTATCGCTGTTTCAGGAGAAATGCATGGTCCTGAATTACCAGATACCATCTACTTGCTTGGACGTGAAAAATCTATCCAACACATTGAAAAAATGTTGGAAGAAATTGCGAAATAATCTGGCGGAATTAAATTTCGTTCTAGATATTTGTAGAAGTAAAAACTGAGAGAATCACCTGGTTCTCTCTTTTTTATTGCCAAAGCAGAATCATATTCAATTAATACTCTTCGAAAATCTCTTCAAACCACGTCAGCTTTATCTGCAACCTCAAAGCCGTGCTTTGAGCAACCTGCGGCTAGCTTCCTAGTTTGCTCTTTGATTTTCATTGAGTATAAATTTTTAAGTGACGCTTTAAAAAGAGTTCTTTTTATATGTACTTATTTGAAAATGCAAAAGTTTTAGTGTATAATACTAAGTGACAGGGCAAGGGAAAAGAAGTCAGTGATATGGTAAAATTCTTTACAAACAGACTCGAATTAGCCCAGACATCGTCTATGTTGTTTGTTGAGTCGACTTATTTTTTCTTTGCGTTTTGCTGGACACAGGAAGAAATTCATGAGTTCATGCAACTATCATCCATAACGATGCCTTCGTTTTCGATTCGAAGTTTATATGCGAGACTTTAGATTTAGATGTATATCTTACTAGAGGTGCATATTTTTCTCTTTCTTCTCCCAAAAATAGAAAGAAATCGACCTTGCTCTGTTTACCTTGCGTTAAGCAAGGTTTTTTTGTGGAATAGTAGTGGGCGATTTACGATTTTTCTATCAAGTGGTATAATATTAACTATCCTGATGAATTGAGGAAATCAAATGAAAGAATTTAACAAATCAATCAAATTAGAGCATGTGGCTTATGATATTCGTGGACCAGTTCTTGAGGAAGCCATGCGTATGCGAGCAAATGGAGAAAAAATCCTCCGTTTGAATACAGGGAACCCAGCTGAGTTTGGTTTTACCGCACCAGATGAGGTTATCCATGATTTGATTATGAATGCGCGTGATAGTGAAGGTTATTCAGATTCAAAAGGTATCTTTTCAGCCCGCAAAGCCATTATGCAGTACTGTCAGCTCAAAAAATTCCCCAATGTAGGTATTGATGATATCTATCTTGGAAATGGTGTTAGTGAGCTGATTGTTATGTCCATGCAAGGTCTCTTGGACAATGGCGATGAAGTCTTGGTTCCAATGCCTGACTACCCTCTTTGGACTGCTGCTGTCAGCTTGGCTGGAGGAAATGCTGTTCACTACGTCTGTGATGAAGAAGCTGAATGGTATCCAGACTTAGAAGACATTAAGTCTAAGATTAGTTCCAATACCAAGGCTATCGTTTTGATCAATCCAAATAATCCAACGGGAGCCCTCTATCCCAAAGAGCTCTTGTTAGATATTATTGAGATTGCTCGTCAAAATGACTTGATTATCTTTGCGGATGAAATCTACGACCGTATGGTTATGGATGGCAATGTCCACACACCAGTAGCTAGTTTGGCTCCAGACCTTTTCTGTGTCAGCATGAATGGTCTGTCTAAATCTCACCGTATCGCTGGTTTCCGTGTGGGTTGGATGGTCTTGTCTGGACCTAAACATCATGTAAAGGGATATATTGAAGGTCTCAACATGCTTTCAAACATGCGCCTTTGTTCCAACGTCTTGGCTCAACAGGTTGTTCAAACTTCACTCGGTGGTCACCAATCGGTGGACGAATTACTCTTGCCAGGTGGTCGTATCTACGAGCAAAGAAACTTCATTTATAATGCCATTCAAGATATCCCAGGTTTGTCTGCGGTTAAACCTAAAGCGGGTCTTTATATCTTCCCTAAAATTGACCGCAATATGTATCGTATCGATGATGATGAACAATTTGTCCTTGATTTCTTGAAGCAAGAAAAAGTACTTTTGGTCCATGGACGAGGATTTAACTGGAAAGAGCCAGATCACTTCCGTATCGTTTATCTGCCACGTGTAGATGAGTTAGCCCAAATCCAAGAAAAGATGACCCGTTTCTTGAAGCAGTATCGTAGATAAGAACGATCTAGGTTTCGAGTACAATCAGCAAATTTTATCTCAGAGAAATCAAATGTTTTGATGATTTTAACATTGTTTCTCTGAGTTTTTTTCATGTTTTTAAAAAATGTATTGATTATCTGCAATATCCTGAGAAGTTTGAATTTGTTGATTTAGATAATGAAGTATCTGCGATTGAGCTTCTTTAATGTTGTGCATATAAATAAAAATGAAGCAAGAGTGAAAAATTGAATGGGATAGGGTAGACGAATAAAATGTTAACTACGAAAAAGATTATTGCGGAATTTGAGGAAAAGTTCTAATGATATTAAATTCCTTGAATTTAACAAAAAAACTAACGGATAGTATAGAAAGACCACAAGAACTGAAGTTTATCTTAGAGCATTTTTCTTATGTAACTGTGAATGGTTATTTAAAAATCTTGGGGAATGATTCAGAGAATGGATTCAGCTACTGTAATGAATTGTTTTCAAAATGTTATAACTCGAATCGTTGTTTGATAGCTTATGATATCTTGGGTGGTCTATTTGCAATAAATATTGAAAAATTAAATGCAATAGAATATTTCGCTCCCGATACATTAGAATGGGAGGATTTGGAGATAGATTATAAGGACTTTTTATTTTGGGTGACGACAAATCAGTTAGACACATTTTATCAAGAACTGATAGTCCCAGATTTGTTCACATTAGATTTATCGCTTGAATCAAATGAAGTTGTTTTGACCTATCCTTTTATTTGGTCAATGGAGTACACTCCATCAGGTGCAGTTAGAAAAATAGTCCCTTTTAAAGAATTGTTAGAAATGAATGCTGATTTTTATAGACAGTTAAGGATGTGATAAATAAAGGGTACAATGCATGAAAAAGATATTTGAAATTGGTACATACAGTGAAATAGTATTAAATGGGAAATAATCATTAATGTAAACTGTTATTATTAAAGACTTCCAAAAGCAAAAAGCTTTTTGTATAAATGTGTATTACGAATGTGTGACTGATAGACAAACATTAAAATATATGATAAACAAAAAATAGAAAAATTAAAAGGAGAATCCTTATGTCAGCAATTTCATCAGTGGGCCTCACCTATTGCTTTGACAAAAGAAGGAGGCAAATAGTGTAGATAACAAATCTCACAATGAAATGAGGTCGGGCAAAAAGTCTTTAAAAATAAAATAAAAGAAAAAGCATATTATTAGATGTTTAAAAACTTGATTTAACGTGATTCTTGAATTTTAAAATTTCGATGTATTACAATAAAAAAATTAACCGAAAAACTACATTCTTTGTGAAATAAATTAGATGTTCGATATAGAGAAACGCTCTAGACAATATGACTAGAGCGTTTTTGTTGATTCTATAGTATTTGTAGTGGATAAAACTCCTATGAATATTATGGAGCCTTTTGTTGCAGAAAAAAATTCCCATATCATCTATAATGAAACCATTGTTAGAAAGAATCATACGGAATAATTATATTTTTATCCCAAAATTTTTTTGGTATTAAAGACTCTAATATAAAAATTGTATATATCATTATAGTATATTGAATTAAGATATAAACAAATAGATTGGGCAATTAAACTTAATTTCTAGAAGTTTTTTAGAATCCGTAGCGTACTATTCTAGATTCAACAAACTATAATATGGATACACACAGAGAGCCGTAATATGTATGTCTCTTTGCGAAGTCTGTGAGTATTCAAGAGCAATAAGGTTTGAACAACGTGAAAGCCAGCGCTTTTAGGCGCTGGCTGGTAATTTGGGCTTATAGACCTGGTGGAAACGGTCCGTTAGCCAGATGGTTATGGACTTAGAACATTATCTTGAACGACATGAGTTAGAAATCAGTTAAAATGCCGTATACCGAACGATACATATGGTAGCTTGAAAAGTGCTAGCATTTAATCTATACTTGATTATTTTAGTGTTTGCGTTGGCGTCGTTTCGCAAAGCCAAGAAGTCCTAGACTTAATCCGAAAGCGGTGTATCCACCAAGTGCCATTTGGCGTTCGACTCGAGAAAAGTTTCCTGTCTTCGGTAAAGTTTTTTGTTCGTTGGTAGTCTCTCTCTTGCTACCAGAAGATACAAGAGACTCTCCTCGTGTTTGCTTATCGTTGTTTGTTGGAAGAGGTTTTACAGATACAGTATTAGTAATTGGATTTGTTGGTTGTTCAGGTTTGGCAAGTGTCTTGATGTCAAACTCTGGTAAGGCACGAACTTCAGGTGAATTATTTGGGATCCCTGCGAGAGTTCCTTTGTCACCTTGATATAAGTTCAATGTTTTTCAAAATCATAGAGAGTTTTCACACGATTATATTCTACAGTTGCGTTTGTGAGTTGATTTTGTGCTTGAACTAGTTTCTCTGGATTGACTTACGAGTCTCAATAGCTTTATCCTTAATTGTTTCTACTTCAAGCAGGGACTTCTCGAGCTCAGGGAGTTTTGATTGGAGTACTTCTATTCTTGCCAATTCATCTTTTGCTTGGTTTAGTTGTTTTTGAACTTCAGAAACTCGTCCAGAAGCATGTTCAACATTCTTACTTGCTAAAGCAAGATCACCTTGAGCATTCGTAAGGAGTTGGAGTTTTGCTTCTTTGTCTTCTTTTAGTGCCTTCAACTCAGTTTGAGCAATTGCAAGTGCAGATTTAGCATTTGCAAGCGCAGTTTCTAAATTTTGTACTTTCGATTTTAAATCAGAAAGTTTTTGCAGTCGAAGAAACAACGTTATTTTTCCAGTGCAGGTTTTGCGGCGATAAGAGCGTCTCGTTTTGCTTTAGCTTGTTCGAGCGCTGCTTGAAGATTCGCTGTTTGGTCGTTTACAATCTCTGTGACGGTAAAAAGGAATGTGTGTTCAGCGATGAATTTCATCTTTTTACCATTGAATGTTGGGTTCAAGGTATCCTCTTCATTAAACCCAGTGTAGTTTTTCCAAAATTCTTTTGATTCAGGTGTTGATTTTGCATATTTTTCACCATCTTCATATTCAAATTCTGGTTCAAAAGTCTGCATTTCTAGAGCTGTATAATCATTACCATTGGAACCTGGTTTTGTTGTAATTGCCAAACCAAATTTTTTACCAACTGTCGCTAACAATGTACGACGGTGTCCGTAGTTTGCATTGATTACGTTATCGAAATCTGAATACCATCCAAGTAACAATTCATAAGCAAAGCTATCATGAGTAGTTGGTTTATACATCGAAATTATAGTCTTGCCGTTTTCGACACGTGTTTGTCCATATGCGCCAAATGAACCATATGCGTTTTCAAATTCACCTGCTGGTTTATTTTCGATTGTTGTGCTGTGGCTCAAAACATCATTTCTCGACATTTCGTTAGCACGAGCTTCTGCATAGGCCATAAACTCGGCATCAGCTTTGATGTTACCTTTAACACCGTTTAATTCACGCAATTCATTCAATAATTTAACAAAAGATTGTGCCAATTGTTGATTATCAACTACATAATCAAATTTTCCAGTAGCTTTGTAATGGTCATATTGTTCTTTAGTGATTTCAGTTGTAACAGTTTTTGTACCTGTGAAGGCTACATTTTCCATTACAGGATTACGGAAATCTTTGTTGTATTTGTAGTCAGCAACGTTTGTTGGGTGATTATCGACATAAGCTTTTGAGTGATGGGTCAACATAGGTTGTACGAGTTTCAGGTTTATAGTCACGCAAAGTTTGTTCTTTGCTTGCGACATTATCATTAGCATTTTTGATTTGTGCATGATTTGCTTCTAATGCGTTTTTAGCATCATTAACAACTGTTTCTTGAACTTTTACAGCTTTAGTCAATTCGGTAACATTTGTTTTGTCTACAACATCCTGCTTTGCTTTAACATCCTCAGTTTTGGCTTGAATGGCTTTGGTTACTTTGTTCACAGCATCTTGTGCAGTTGTTACATTTTCTTGATTATTTTTAAGAATAAGACGCGCTTTTTCTTCTTGTTCTATTGCTATTTTTAGTTCTTGTTCCTTAGTTTTTAGTTGTTCTCGTTTTTCAGGAATAACTGTTTCAGCATTTTTGACAATCTGAATATCAGTCTTTACTCGATCGATAGTTTGTTGAGAATCTTGTACTTTACGAGTTGCAGATTCTAATTCTTCAGTGACATTTTCAATGGTTTTTAGCATCTTTAATACTATCAGTAGCTTTTTGTTACATCAGCTTCTGATGTTTTTGTAGATTTAAAAAGTTTCAGTATGCACCTCTTTTGGTTGAGTTGCAACTTCCTCAGCAAATACCGCATTTCCTAAACCGACAGTACCCGCAAGAAATACAGAAGCACCTAGTGAAACTGATGAGATTACCTTCTTGTGTTCCATGAATATTCCCCTTTTATATATTATCACTCCTATAATATCCTTAAACAATACCTTTGTCAAGTGATTGTATAAAAACAGCATATGAGGTAGTTTTTCAGAAACTAGCGTGTTCAACTCTCACTACCTTTTCTTTCCTCCTATTTTTGAGAGCGCTTGAAAATATGTTATAATAGTTCTAGATTATTTTTGGAGGCAAAACCGTGGGAAAATTTTATTGAGCTAGTCTTTCATCGTTTCTTTTTGGGGATGATAGCTACAGCTTATTTTTGGTTATTGACACTAGCAGGAGGTGTGGTTTTTGGTATAGCGCCAGCTAGTGCGACTCTCATGAGTTTATTTGCAGAACACGGCTATTCTTACCGTGCCTATGGTTTTAAAGAGGCTTGGACTCTTTACAAAGAGCAATTTTGTTAAAAAGCAATCTCAGTTTCTACACCTTTATGGGACTTGACTTGATCTTGATTTATGGTTTGTATCTCATGATCCAATTGCCGCATCAGACCATTATCCACTTGGCAGCAACTTTTCTAAATATCTTTTTGGTAGCCTTTGGTATTTTTTTGGCTTATACAGTTTCTCTAAAATTGCAAGTTTATTTTGACTTATCCTACAAAAATACTCTAAAGCTTGCCTTTCATCGGAATTTTTTTATGAGCTTATCAGCAGTGGCTAAAAGTTCTTCTTGGTAGCGTCTTGTTAGCCATCATTGGCTTCTATATGCCAGCCCTCATCATTTTTGTAGGGATTGGTATGTGGCATTTCTTTATTAGTGATTTATTGGAGCCTGTTTATGAAAGCATTCATGAAAAATTGGCGTCCAAATAGAATGAAACAATTTTGGCTTCATTCACTCCTTCGAACCTATACTTGGGTGATGATTGTCATCATTGCTAGTTTTGCTCTGTTGATTTCCTATGTGAACTGGGATAGTCGAGAAAAAGAAGCAAGACAGGTTTCCCAGCGGGTTTTGACTCGGACAGTGAGTGAGGTTGAGTATTATTATCGAGAATCAGCGCGTTCAGCCCAAAGTTTAGTAGATAATCAAGCGCGAATCGAGGGAATTTATAAGTATTTTAGCCTTACTACACCGGATTATTTCTATTGGCAACTGGAGCGTAAAGCATCACCCTATATTTCTGTATCCATTTATGAAAATATCGATGACCTTTATGTGCGTAATGATTTTGTAACGGGTGTAGCCATTGTCTTGCAAGACTCGACAGAAGTTTATGTTTCGAAGAGGGACAATCGTAGTGGTTACAAAGTTTCTGCAGATGCCTTCAAGCCAGATGCCAATAGTTTCGCCATTCCTGTATCCGATCCTGTGTCTGACCAAGCTCTTGGTGTTATTTATGTCTCCGTATCTTCCGATGTTTTTTATAAGGCTATTGACAATACCAGAGGAAGTATCCCAATTGCTGTGAGCATCACCTCTCCTTTTGAAACGGATATGTTTCATCTCGGTGAAAAAGATGACCGTGAAGAGTGGCTGTTAGATGAGACTGCTCATGGTTATCAGGTTCGGGTTGCGGTTCCGAGGGATTATGTCCTTAGTGGGAGTATCTTTAGTTCGATTTTTATTCTTGCTTTGAGTCTCCTCTTTATCGTTATTTTATATGTAACCTTGAAAAAAACATTTTCGAAGTATCAAACCCAAGTTGTTGATCTAGTGGAAACAATCCATGATATTGCGCAAGGAGAACAAGGTAAAAGAATTGATCTCACGAAAAAAGACCAGGAATTACTTTTAATCGCTGAGACAACAAATGATATGTTGGATCGATTGGAGAGAAATATCCATGATATTTATCAACTTGAACTGAGTCAAAAAGATGCCAACATGCGTGCGCTACAAGCTCAGATAAATCCACATTTCATGTACAATACTCTGGAGTTTCTACGGATGTACGCGGTCATGGAGAACCAAAATGAACTAGCGGATATTATCTACGAATTCAGTAGTCTCCTGCGCAACAACATCTCTGATGAGCGAGAAACAACATTAAAGCAAGAAGTGGAATTTTGTCGGAAGTACAGTTATCTCTGTATGGTGCGTTATCCAAAATCCATTGCTTACGGATTTAAAATCGACCCTGGATTGGAAGAAATGCGCATTCCAAAATTCACCCTCCAACCCTTGGTGGAGAATTATTTTGCCCACGGAGTTGATCATCGACGTACAGATAATGTGATTAGTATCAAGGCCTTGAAAAAAGAAGGATATGTCGAAATCTTGGTAACCGATAATGGGCGTGGAATGCCTGCTGATAAGCTAGCAGAGATCCAGGATAAATTAGCTCAAAGAACTTTTGAACATACGGTGGATTATAGTGGGAAACGCCAGTCCATTGGGATTGTCAATGTGCATGAGCGCTTTGTACTCTACTTTGGCGACCGCTATGACATCAGTGTAGAATCAGTTAAACAAGAAGGTGTTCGCTATCGAATCACCATTCAAAATGAAGAGAAAGGATAAAGATGTATAAAGTACTTTTAGTTGACGATGAGTACATGATTACAGAAGGACTCAAACGTTTGATTCCTTTTGACAAATGGGGATATGGAAGTCGTTGCAACAGCAAATCATGCTGACGACGCTCTGGACTACGTACGAGAACATCCCGTAGATATTATCATTTCTGATGTCAATATGCCTGACAAGACAGGGCTTGAGATGATTGGGGAGATGAAGGAGTTGTTGCCAAATGCTTACTATATCCTCCTCTCAGGCTATCAAGAATTTGACTATGTCAAAAAAGCCATGAATCTCAATGTCGTTGATTATCTGGTCAAACCAGTCGATAAGGTTGAACTTGAACGCTTGCTCGAAAAGATTGCCAGTCAGCTTGGTGAAAAATCTCATGAGCCAGAAATATTGAGTCAGCAATTAGATGAAGAAGCGTTCAAGGCTCATCTCAGCCAAAAAGAAAACTGGTGGATTGGACTTTCCAAGGAAAAACAAGGGAATTTTGTCATTCCTTACTACGTTCTGGGGCAAGATTGGCAAATTGTCCTTGCTGATCAGGAATTTGAGGGCTTGCTAGTCATGCCTTTTGAGGCCCCTTATCAAGCCAACTTTGAAAAATGGAAGCGTGATGTTGAAAAGACACTCTTTTATGGTTCGGTCAATTTAGATCAGTCTGAAAGTCTCTTTTCTTACTACGAACCCATTTATCGAGTGATTATCCAGGGCAATCTCCAGCAGATTATCGAGGAGTTGACCTTACTTGAGAAGATTGTTCTTGAAAATACACCGAGAGTCTCTATCACTAAGCAGCTCTTTACTCAGTTTGTTATGGATGTTTTCCATCTTTTTGAGCATTTGAAGGCAGACGACATGACAGATATCGTCAAGAACATCCATGCCATTACAACTTTTGAGGACTTAGTCGCTTATACCAAGGAGACCTTGACATCCTTCTTTGGCCAATACCGCATGAATGAGAATGTCGTCAGCGTGCTCGAGGTCATTGGTAGAGACTACAAAAAAGAGCTTTCTCTCAAGGATATCAGCAAGGACCTCTTTATCAATCCCGTTTATTTGGGCCAGCTAATCAAGAAGGAAACCAATTCAACCTTTGCGGAGCTTCTCAATAAGCAACGCATCAAGGCTGCCCAGCAACTCTTGCTATCTACAAATGATAGTATTGAGGATATCTGTTATACAGTTGGTTACAGTAATGTTGGTTATTTCTATAAGGTTTTTTTCGAAAACTGTGTGGGAAGTCTCCTAAAGCCTACCGTAAACAGGTGGAAACGAACTTGTAACAGTTGTCTCCTTCGTAAAAATATGCTATAATAATTAAAAATTATGAGGAGGTTACTTTTATGAAAAAGAAACCAATCTATCTTTTGGGTATTGCTGATTTTATCAGCCTTACTCTCAGCAATGTCGCTATTTGGGCTCATCTCTCCAGTACCTACTGCAGAAAGTATGGGTAATATTGAGTCGTCAGGTGTAGATGCTACTTATGCTAAGGAGCTCGTTGATTACACTATTAAGGTATCGGAGCATGGTCATTCAATTTTCAACATGATTTTAGTTGTCTTATCAGCTATTTTAGTTGTTGTTGCTTTGGTCTTCCTCGTTCGTAAAAACATCCAGTTGGCCAATTATACCTATATCGGCTATGTCTTTCTAGCTATCCTTGGTTCTATCTACAACTTTGTAGGAGTCCAAGATGCACTTTCACTTTTTACAGACCCTAACGTCCGTATGGGAGCTGAACTAGGTGCTAAAGGTTATGCGATTTTTGGGATTGTACTCAATGTTATCTTCCTAGCAATCGTCTTCTATAAGATGTGGCGTCAGCAGAAAGAATTAACAGAAACTCAAGAAGAGGAAGAACTTGCCTAAGAGTTGACAAAGCATAACTATCAAGATACAATCTTGGTAGTTATTTTTTATGATTCAAAAAAAGGAGGAGAAAATGAAAAAAATTTCCTTAGTCTATATCAGTCTGAGCGGAAATACGGAGAGTTTCGTAACACGATTGAAGGCTTACCTATTAGAACAGTATGAGAACATTGAAGTAGAAAAAATTCATATTAAAGATTTGGTCAAGGAGGGGGAAGACTTTTTTGAAATGACCAACCCATATGTGGCTTTCCTACCGACTTATCTAGAAGGTGGCAATGGTGTTGACAATGGAGATGTGGAGATTTTGACTACTCCAGTAGGTGATTTTATCGCCTATGGAGACAATGCCAGTAAGTGTTTTGGTGTCGTAGGATCAGGCAATCGTAACTTTAACAACCAATACTGTTTGACGGCTAAACAATACAGCCAACGCTTTGGTTTCCCTGTATTGGCTGACTTTGAGATGCGTGGAATGCTGGGAGATATTAAAAAGGTTGCAGGGATTATTGCGGACTTGTATGAGTTAGATAGTTAAGAAGTGTGAGGAGTCAATATGCAAAATATGGGAGAGATTTTTAAAGAGTTACGAAAGAGTCGGAATATATCCTTACAAGAGGCGACGGGAGGAGAGTTTACTTATTCCATGTTGAGCAAATTTGAACGAGGGGAGGCTGATTTATCATCTGTGAAATTAATTACTGCTTTTAGATCATATTCATTCTGATTTGAATGAATTTATGTATTTGGTACGTGGTTTTGCTCAGAAAAAGAATTTGACTTTTACAGAAAATCTTTGGAACACATATGAAAAAGAAGGTCTTGCTTCTCTTCAAGCATTGTACGAAAGGACATCTAAAAAGTATGCCTCAAGTGCTGAAAAAAAGCTATCTTTTACAAATGATTCGTATCAAAAGTGTTCTGGTATTTTTTTGATTTAGAAGCAACAGCAACTGATGAAGAGTTGGATTTTTCTTTATGACTATTTTTACTATTGATATTTGGGGAAATTACGAATTAGAACTATTTTTCAACCATTTCTACCTTTGTTTCCTCTTCCGCTCTATTTTTAAATATGCTAGGAGATGCTACAAAAACAGATTTATTAGGTTCTTTACCGGATAATAAAGTTAGTATTGATACGATTTTTAATTAATGGACTATTTAAAAGCAGTAGAGGAAAAAGATAAGTTAAAGGCAGATTATTTCATCTTTCAGATTGAAAAGCGAGATTTACCAGAGCAAGAAGCCTATCTTAAAAATTATTTATATGATTGCCAAAGGTTATTACGATACTATTTTTTTACATTATCGGATAAAGGGGGTGTAAGAATTAAGAGAGTATTGAGATTTTGAAGGATTTAGAATACGTAGATGGTGCGACATACTATGAAAAACTACTTTTTAAATCAATTTTTCATGCAAGGAGTTGTAATATATTCTTATGGTGTTAGCTGACAAAAAAATAAATTCGATTCTTAATGTTGCATATTTAATAGTTTCTAGAATATAATTTATCTATTTTGAAGAAAAATATATTACAAAAAAAGTGGGGACTCCCGCTTTTTGTTATACTTGATTCATAAAAATAAAGGAGGTAACAGAAATGACAAAATTTGCAATGATTGCATCAACACATGCAGAACCAGTCAAAGAATTTGTAGCAACATACAAGTGCACAGTTCATAAAGGATAATGAACTAAGGTATAGATTGGTAGTGTTTTATAAGGAGTATGGACTTGTATATCATACTCCTTTATCTATTTGTAAAAAGGTGAACTATGGATAGAACGGATTTTACATATTGTAATGAAAAATTTATATGAATTGGAAGAGTTTGGTTTTTAAAATTCATATTTCTGCCACTATAAATAATTATAAACAAGTATTTGATGTAGTTAGTGAGTTGTTAGAGCAAGAAGGAGCTATGTACAAGTATTTGTCTGACTTTAATAAAATTTATAAAAAAATTTTTTTCTGAAACTGAATCATTAGGGGAATCAGGGAAGTTTATAACAATTTATCCAAGGAATAGAGAGAATTGTATAAAGTTACTTGAAAAGATTTATCAAAAATTACCTTGTAATTTACAAGGCATTTATATACTAAGCGATAGAAACTATAAAAATTCTAATAATATTTTCTACAGATTTGGATGCAACATAGTTAATGAAAATAATTTAATTGATGGTTTTTCCAACTATGTATGGACCAGATGGTGAAATTTGGCAAGATTATCAAAAAGTCTATTTTTGATTTACCTAAATGGATTGAAGATATTCAAGAGCCCTCAGAGATTTATAGATACGTATATGTCTGATAATTATGAAATAAATTCTATTCTAAAAAGTAGCAATGGTGGTAATATTTATTTGGCTAATCAAAAGGAATCTACTGAGAGAGTCATTATAAAGGAATGTCGAAACCATATATTGTCCCATGAGAATATAGAAAGAAGAAAAATTAAGAGAAAAAGAGTGGATTATATCTAGTAAATTTATTAAATACAGTCCTAAGCCATTGGAAAAATTAATGAGTGGACAAATGGATATTTTTATATATGAATTCATAGATGGAGTTGCATTAAAAGATTTTTGTAGATGATTATAATTTATATTCCTACTCTAAAAACGACATCACTAAAAAATTATTTTTAAATTTCTTACTCTTTTAAAAATTTTTCGAAAAACTAATAGAATTAGTCGGATACTTTTCATCAAGAAAAATATTGTTTTGAATGATATTCATCCAGACAATATTATAATTACAAATATGTTGGAACTATACTTTGTTGACTTAGAAAAATTTTTATTTATCAAATGAGAGTCCATTAGTAGGAATCTACAACGATATCTGTCTAGAAAAATGGAATTATATAGAAGGTAAAAAGCAGATTGTTATAAAATCGCAAATTTGATATTATTTTTTTACTAGGTAGATTACAGTTAAAAAGGAGAAAGAGACTCTAAAAATTGATAACATCAAAGAATTACTGCTTCAAAAAGGTATTGATACTAATATAGATATTCTGATAAAATATTTATTCAGTGATGAACCAGATATATTTACTTCTAAAAATATTTTTCAAATATATATGTTAGAAAAAAATAAAGAAAAATTGATGCTTGGATAAATACTGAATTATTGCCACTAAGCAATCAAGAATTTTTTTAATCTATTAGAATCAAGAGTAATCTTCTCTGTAACTACAAATACAACATCTGCTGAAATATTAACCTTATTTAATAACTTTTCGTGATTTTTGGATTAGAAGGTTTATCTGGTTTTTTTAATTTTCTTACATAATATTTCTTTTGATAAAAAATTATAAACAAAGGTGTTGAGATTGTACTATCAAATACGTTAGATATAGACGGTAAAAAAATTTTTAAAAAAATTCTTCAACAACGGCCTCTCCGTATTTATTGGATGGAACATCGGGTATTATTCGAATGTTACTATACATCGATCCATTTGAGTACAAGGATATTATTTTTGGATTTGAGTTCGAGCTTGTTGGTTGAATATGCTCAGTTTTTCTGGATATTGGGGAGGGATGATTGGCCTTGCAGATACTTTTATTAGCAGTTTGTAAATATTTTCCTAATGATGATTTTTATTTTTAATAGCAAAAAGAACTACTAATAAGTGGGTTTATTCTGCAAAGGGTTGCGCTCCGAAATTTAGAAGAATCTCCTCAAATCATAAATATGTATAAAATTTTAAACTATAGGAGCGATCTGTTATGAGACTATTTTTAAAAACATCATCTATTTAGAATACTTACTTTATCAAGGTTTTTAAGTTCAAGTGGAGCATATATTTATAATTTGGTGTTTGTCGTCTATGCTGCTAGTTTGCCATTTAAAAGTCTAGCTGTATTTGTGGCAAATATGATTACGATTTTGCCATTCTTATTTACTTTTTTATGTGGGAATTAAGACTGATCAGACTCAAAAATAAAGCAAGGATGATTATTTGGGTTGGATGCTTGCAAAGTATTTTATTTCTCTTGATTGCGATAGTAATTCGTGATTCTAATTTTTTTACTTTTGCCTTTATTTGTTTAATGAATATATGTTCAGATGTCTTATCAGATTATACAGCGGGATTACGTATGCCGATTATTCAGTATAATATTTCAGAAGATAAACTCTATGAAGCCTACTCCTTTACTCAATTTGTATCTTATTTATCAAATCTAGGAGGTCAAGCTCTGGGGGTATGGATACTCACTACAAGTCAACAAAATTTTTCTTTAGTTGCAATTGTGAACTCAGGTTTCTTTCTGTTATCTTCTCTGATTTTTGTTAAAAAAATAGAAAAAGAACTGACACATTTGTCTCATAACTGTGGAGACTCAACCAATTAATTTAGTCCAACAAATGAAAAACAATCTATGCAGATATGGACTATGTGTTTAGAAAAAGGAAAGTAAATCCTTATTCAAAATTGTACTTGTTATTCTAATTATGAACACTTTAGGAGGTGCTATTGAGGTATTTATCATTTTTACTTATTAGACCATGATATCTATCATCTCAGTTATGCCCAAGCTCTTTTTGATTGAAGGTGTCAGCTTAGGGGAGCTATTATTGAAAGTTTAACTCCTAATGATTATTTTGGGAAATTATCTTTTTCAAATTTGTTATCCCTTAATGCTCTCCTATTTGTATTACTTTGCTATTGCCAATATTTTAGATTTTTCCTCCTCTGGTCGGTATTATTTGCTTAGCCTTTTGTTATGTATTTTATGTCGAAATCAATGCCTAAATTAGATACTCTGTTACTGTCTAATTTGAGTTCAGACGTATTAGCTAGAAGTAATAACTTCTTGAGTATGATTTTTTTCCTTAACATTACCTTTTTGGAATGTCTCTATTTTCCTTTTAGCTTTACAAGATATCAGGATTTGCTGGTGGGTATTTATAGCTGGTAGTGTGATAGGTCTGATTTTGTCATTGGAGACCAATCGAAATGAGTAAACTACAGAGATCATTTTTAAAAGTATATAAAACGAAAAACCAAGCTTCAAGGATATTATGCTATGCAGTGCTTTTGCTACTCTTAGAGT
>BNJU01000447.1_pt1 | contig 71749 bp, 92 predicted proteins | sample 8539281 | NCBI WGS metagenome assembly BNJU01 (sample SAMD00202456, study PRJDB9452) | human saliva metagenome | isolation source: human saliva | place: Japan | reverse complement strand
CGATCCTCAATCTCCTCGTTTGGTTAGAAACTATCATTTGTTTAACAATCCTTGTCTACGTATTAGTAGAATATGTGAGATATTTAAGAAAATAAAGACCCCTAGCACGGAGAAGTGTTAGGGGGTGTTCTATCTTGAACGTGTAAATCAATTAGATCAGCTTTCTCCTACTGTTCTTCATGTTCGGATAAAAAACAATAAGTCATAGTCCCAAAGATGGCTCCAATACTAAGACCAAAGACCAGTAAGGGGATCATTATCTCTGTTTGGATGATTTTTTCCAAGAATGTTGAAAGGGGCACCTGCTGAACGAAGAGTTTATGAAAGAGTAGCAGGGCAAATAAGCCAATCTCAATAATTATAAATACCAACCAACTACGAACTTTTATTTGGTGTTTGCTGTAAGTTTCGTAGATGATTTCTGATTTATCATCCTTTTCAAGATTCAGCTCTTTGACAGCTCTTTGGGCTTTTATACTCATGAACAAAATGAGTCCAAAATAGATGTAGGGCATAACCGATTGAACAATCTCTATAAAGCGTCCAAACAAAATATAGAACAGGAAGAGAAAGAAGGAAGAGTAAAAGATTTGGACCATGGAACGGGCGCAAGCCTTGTAGATAACCTCTTGACGGCATTCGTCAAAAGGCCCTTGTATATGAAAGAAATTTCGAAGTAAGCGAGTTGTTAAGTCTTCTTTTTTCATGGGTAATTTCTCCTAAATGAACGATGTTATTTTGTTTCTTTTACGAATTGATAGAGATAATAAAGATAAGTAATAGAAGAAAGGATAGCGATAGTTAGCAGTATATAATATTTCCAATTTCTTGAAATGAGTGTCAGTTGTGGTAAGGATAGAAAGGATAGAATCATAAAGAATAGTGCTAAGTTGAGTATGCGCGTTTTTTGGGAGTCGATCTTTAGATAAGTCAATCCTTTGTTGAGTGCTGGAACAAAGACTGGAAGGAGGACTATATCGTAGATTGGCAAGTTACCTGAAACGATGATGAAGGTGAGTAGAGAAGTAAACAAAAGATGATAGGTAAGTAACGTTACTAGTGATTTCATAAGTTTCCTCCTAATCGTCGTCCTGATCTTCCTTGGCTTTTTGAATGCGAAGAGTGACGACAATATGGACTGTTAATCCGAAAAAGAAGGCTGCAACGATGGTTGACAAAATACTTCTTGTATTCAAAAGAGCGGTAAGATAGCTTTTGCTATCATCCATTAGGATATCGAGAAGTGGCATTCCAAACAACATGGCTATTCCATAGCCAAGACCAGCTTTAAGACCAGGATTACGTAACTGTTTCTTTTCTTTCTGGTTCAACACGTCAGGATCAATAGAAGCAATACCAGTTTTTGTAGTTTGACTAGTGACATAGATAGCACAAACCATGGAAATTAGAAAGATAATGATTGGATATCCAAAAGCGACTACTTGGGGATATCTAAAAGCAAGGACAAAGGGAATAAGATTGCCTAAAGTCATGAGGTAAAATAGAATCATAAAGATTTTATTTCCGATGTGCTCAGCTTCGCGCCGTTTGTGTTCATCAAGGAAGCCTGAAATGCCATAGATGCGTTTGATCAGTTTTTCATTGAGGGGTTCTTTTTTCATTTTTCTTCTCCTTTTTAAAAATCGTCCTCCCAAAAGAGACTGTTGAGGTCAGTTTGGAGGCTTCGAGCGAGATTGAGACAGAGTTCCAGGGTTGGATTGTACTTGTCGTTTTCAATCATATTGATGGTTTGTCTCGAGACACCGATATCCTTGGCGAGCTCAAGCTGGGACATGCCCAGTTTCTTGCGGAATTCTTTCACACGATTCATGCTTCCTCCTTTTTAGATTGTGTCACATATATTTGACTATAGTATATTCTTTTTGAAAAATAAAATGTCAACTATTTTTTTGACATATTTTTTTTGCTAGAAAAAAAGATTGGCCTAGCCAATCCTTTTTATTTTAATTCTGATGCATCTGGTAGGTAGGAACCACCGAGATAGGTTTTGCTAAGTTTTTCAAGGGTTCCATCTTGGTAGAGTTCTTTGAGAACCTTGTCGAATTGTTCTTTAAATTCTTTTTTTGGTCGCTTGAGAAGATAATGTAGTTATTTGGATTATCATTGCTTTCCAAGTCAATTACATTCAAGTCTAAACCTCGGTCTTGGATAATTTTTTTGAACAGAGATTTTGTCAAAGATTAGGAAATCAAATTCACCGTTGGCGAGGTCAGTCAGGCGTTTAGCGACATCCTCACCAGAGTATTGGATGGTGGCAGGATTGTCGGAGTGATTTTGATTCCAGTCCGTAACAACCTTGGCAGTAGAAGTTCCAGTGTCATCCTGGGTTGTTTTACCAGCGATGTCTTGAAGAGAGGTAAGAGCCTTGTCTTTTCTGCTCACGAGAACCAAAGGATTTTTTGCGATTGGTAGGGAGTAGAGATATTTGTCGGCTCTTTCTCTGGTGAAGCTCAAGTTGTTGGCAGCAGCTTGGTAACGACCAGCATCAACTCCAGGGAAGATACTCTCCCAAGCTGTTTTTTGAAATTCAATCTTGTATTGATCTAGTTTTTCATCGACCGCTTTTAAAACTTCAACATCATATCCAGTCAAATTACCATCTTTTTCAAAATCAAAAGGAGGGATGTCTCCGGCAGTTGCTACGACAATGGTTTTAGGACTAGCAGTGGAAGTAGAAGTACTTTCTTGTTTAGATTGTCCACAGGCCACCAACAAGGGACTAATGGCTAATAATAAGAATAATTTTTTCATGTGTGTCTCCTTTTACTTAATGGTATCTAGCTTACCAGACAATCAATCAAATAGCCAATATATTTTTTTATGGAAGTGATAGAAAAAAATATTATAATTTTTCAGTTTGAGTTTGTAATCTAAAAATTTAAAACTCAGATAAGAAAAAAAGATAATTTAGTCCACAAATGAAAAAAATCTCTGCAAGCTCTTTCAGAATGTGGTAAAATGGAAGCAGTAGAAATAGAAAAAGGAAATCAATTATGAAATTTCTTGAGTTAAATAAAAAAACGTCATGCGACTAAGCATTTTATTGATAAACCAGTTGATCCCAAGGATGTTCGAACAGCTATTGAAATCGCAACCTTGGCACCAAGCGCTCACAACAGTCAGCCTTGGAAGTTTGTTGTGGTTCGTGAGAGAAATGCTGAACTAGCAAAATTGGCTTACGGTTCAAACTTTGAGCAAGTAGCATCTGCCCCTGTAACCATTGCCTTGTTTACAGATACTGACCTAGCTAAACGAGCTCGCAAGATTGCCCGTGTTGGTGGAGCAAAGAACTTCTCAGAAGAACAACTTCAGTACTTTATGAAAAATCTTCCAGCAGAGTTTGCGCGTTACAATGAACAACAAATCAGTGACTACCTAGCCCTTAATGCAGGGTTGGTTGCGATGAACTTAGTCCTTGCATTGACTGACCAGGGAATCGGATCAAACATTATCCTTGGTTTTGACAAATCAAAAGCCAATGAAGTCTTGGAAATTGAAGAACGCTTCCGTCCAGAACTTTTGATCACAGTAGGATACACAGACGAGAAGTTGGAACCAAGCTACCGCTTGCCAGTAGATGAAATTATCGAAAAAAGATAGGAAGTAAAAATGACAGTTATTGATTTTACAGCAGAAGTAGAAAAACGTAAAGAAGCCCTCTTGGCTGACTTGTTTAGCCTTTTGAAATCAACTCAGAACGTGATGACAGTAAGGCAGATGCGGAGCACCCATTTGGACCTGGTCCAGTAAAAGCTTTGGAGAAATTCCTTGAAATCGCAGACCGTGATGGTTACCCAACAAAAAATGTCGACAACTATGCAGGACATTTTCGAGTTTGGTGAAGGGGAAGAAGTTCTCGGAATCTTTGCCCACATGGACGTAGTGCCAGCAGGTAGTGGATGGGATACTGATCCTTACACTCCAACTATCAAAGATGGTCGTCTCTATGCGCGTGGTGCTTCAGATGATAAGGGTCCTACAACTGCTTGTTACTATGGTTTGAAAATCATCAAAGAGCTGGGACTTCCAACTTCTAAAAAAGTTCGCTTTATCGTCGGAACTGATGAAGAATCAGGTTGGGCAGACATGGACTACTACTTTGAGCATGTAGGACTTGCGAAGCCAGATTTTGGTTTCTCTCCAGATGCTGAATTCCCTATTATTAATGGTGAAAAAGGAAATATCACAGAATACCTCCACTTTGCTGGTGAAAACAAGGGTGCAGCTCGTCTTCACAGCTTCACAGGTGGTTTGCGTGAAAACATGGTGCCAGAATCAGCAACGGCAGTTGTTTCAGGTGACTTGGCTGATTTGCAAGCGAAACTAGATGTCTTTGTTGCAGAGCACAAGCTTAGAGGAGAAATTCAAGAAGAGAATGGTAAGTACAAGGTTACAATTATCGGTAAATCTGCCCACGGTGCTATGCCTGCTTCAGGTGTCAATGGTGCAACTTACCTAGCCCTCTTCCTCAGCCAATTTGCCTTTGAAGGAGCTGCAAAAGACTTCCTTGACATTGCAGGAAAGATTCTCTTAAATGACCATGAAGGTAAAAATTTGAATGTGGCTCATGTGGATGAAAAGATGGGTGCCCTTTCTATGAATGCTGGTGTCTTCCGCTTTGACCAAGCAAGTGCTGACAATACCATTGCTCTTAACTTCCGTTATCCAAAAGGAACAAGCCCAGAGCAAATCAAGACAGTTCTTGAAACCTTGCCAGTTGTTTCAGTTAGCTTATCAGAACATGGTCACACACCTCACTATGTACCAATGGAAGATCCACTTGTTCAAACTTTGTTGAATGTTTACGAAAAACAAACTGGACTTCAAGGGCATGAACAAGTTATTGGTGGTGGAACTTTCGGACGTCTCTTAGAGCGTGGTGTAGCCTACGGTGCTATGTTCCCAGACTCTATCGATACTATGCACCAAGCCAACGAATTTATCGCCTTGGACGATCTTTTCCGTGCAGCAGCCATCTACGCTGAAGCCATCTATGAATTAATCAAATAATGCTATAGAAGTCTGAGATTTTATGCTTAGACTTCTTTTTGGAGGAGAGTAGATGTCTCAAATCGAAAGAACCAAGCAAGCCATCATGGCTGATCCACAAAATCAACACTATACTGAGCAAGGAATCGAACCTCTCTTTGCTGCTCCCAAAACTGCTCGTATCAACATCATTGGGCAGGCACCTGGTCTCAAAACCCAAGAAGCAGGACTTTACTGGAAGGATAAAAGTGGCGACCGCTTGCGAGACTGGTTGGGTGTGGACGAAGATACTTTTTACGAGTCAGGTTATTTTGCAGTTATGCCCATGGATTTCTATTTTTCCGGGACATGGGACATCTGGTGACCTACCACCACGCCCAGGTTTTGCAGAAAAGTGGCACCCTAAACTTTTGAAAGAATTACCAGATATTCAATTGACGCTCTTGATTGGTCAGTATGCTCAGGCTTACTGTCTGCATGAGAAAGTCAGTGGCAAGGTGACAGACCGTGTGCATCGATTTAAAGATTATTTGCCTGATTATTTCCCTCTTGTACACCCGTCACCTCGGAACCAAATCTGGATGAAGAAAAATCCTTGGTTTGAAGCAGATGTTTTGCCTGACTTGAAAGAAAGAATTCAAAAAAAATTCTCGGAGAAGAAAAAAATGAAAGAAATTACTTTTAATAATTTTTACTAACTATACCAGAAAGAGTTGCTTTCTGTATTAGATGTGAGAGAAGTAGAGAATTTGAGACTCTTCATTTAGAAGGCGCTCGTAATTTACCTCTCAGCCAATTAGCTGATACTTATAAACAACTAGATAAGGATAATCTTTACTACGTGATTTGTAAATCAGGAATGCGTTCAGCACGCGCTTGTCAATTTTTAGCAGAACAAGGATATGAGGTTATCAATGTCCAAGGTGGCATGGATGCCTTTAGAATAAGAAAAATCTCCCTTTAAGACCGAAAAATAAGAAAGGTTTTTAAAGGGAGTTTATTTGCTCTAAAAAAATCAGAAAAATTGAAAAACATTTTTAAAAATTTTTCCGAGATAGCCTTTTTCAAGCCTTTTAATCATGTTATACTAAGAAAGTATTTTTATTTTTTTATAAGGAGAGTTTATGGCTAAAAAGGTGCTTTAACAGGATTACTCCTGTTTGGAATATTTTTTGGTGCGGGTAATTTGATTTTCCCCCCTACCCTAGGTGCTCAATCTGGGGAACACTTTCTCCCTGCCATTGCAGGATTTGTACTTTCAGGTGTCGGACTTGCCGTCTTGACCTTGATCATCGGGACCTTGAATCCTAAGGGATATATCTATGAGATTTCTACGAAAGATTTCCCTTGGTTTGCAACGATTTATCTAGCAGTTTTGTACTTGTCGATTGGTCCATTCTTTGCCATTCCACGTACTGCAACAACTTCTTATGCAGTAGGGATTAGTCCCCTCTTGGCAGATGCTGACAAAGGTCTAGGCTTGATTGTCTTTACCCTTATCTACTTTGTTGCAGCATTCTTAATCGCGCTTAATCCTTCAAAGATTTTGGATCGTATCGGCCGTGTTTTGACTCCAGTTTTTGCCCTCTTAATTATCATCTTGGTAATCCTTGGAGCCCTCAAATATGGTGGAAATGCTCCACAAGCAGCTACAGCAGCATATCAAGCTTCAGCATTTGGAGCAGGATTCCTTGAAGGATATAATACTCTAGATGCTCTCGCATCTGTTGCCTTTAGTGTAATCGCGGTTGAAACCTTGAAACAACTTGGATTTTCGAGTAAAAAAGAGTACATCTCAACCATTTGGGTAGTCGGAATTGTCGTAGCACTTGGCTTTAGTGCTCTATACATTGGCCTAGGTTTCCTTGGAAATCACTTCCCAATGACAGAAGAAGCGATGAAGGGTGGAACTCCAGGGGTTTATATCTTGTCACAAGCGACCCAAGAAATCTTTGGTTCAACAGCTCAATTATTCCTAGCAGCTATGGTAACTGTTACTTGCTTTACAACTACTGTAGGTTTGATTGTTTCAACTGCTGAATTCTTTAACGGACGTTTCCCACAACTTAGCTATAAGGTTTATGCGACTGTCTTTACCTTGATTGGTTTTGCAATTGCCAACCTTGGTCTTGATGCAATCATCAAATATTCTATCCCTGTCCTAGTTATCTTGTATCCAATTACCATTGTGATTGTTATGATTGTGATTGTGAACAAGTTTGTACCACTTTCAAAACCAGGCATGCAATTGACGATGGGTCTTGTTACAGCTATTGCCGTAGCTAGTGTCTTGGGAAGTTCATTTGAAGTGACCTTCCTTGCCAACATTGTGAATGCTCTACCATTTGCTAAGGCTTCATTGCCATGGTTAGTACCAGCGATCATTGGGATTTTACTTTCTCTTGTTCTTCCAAATAAGCAAAAGAGTGAAGCTTTTGAGATGGAATAAAAAAAATCTTGGCTTATGCCAAGGTTTTTTATTACTCTTAGTTCGTTTTTTCAGTATATCCAAGGTCCTCAAGCATCTTTTTAGTTTTTGAAAAACTCACTCGTTTTCCAGCTCCTGAATATTCATTAGGCATTGCTTTTTTTCATCTCATCAAGATTGACTACAGTCATGTCAATGACCATGGTATGGATGACTTTTCCATCTTTGAATTCGATATTTTGTGTAACACCTTTGATTCCCTCATACCCTTTATAAGTTTTCACGATAAGTTCTTTAAGCTCATCAGCGCTCTTATTGAGTATCTCAGGTTCAAAAACATTATAAACTTCTTGTTTCATAACGTCATCACCCTCAACAGTATATGTCAAGGTAGAATGTCTTCCTGGATTACTGTCATGAACAAAGACTACAGTTTTTGATTCAGCTTTCTTTTCTGTAGTTTCAGCTTCAGTCGTTTTTACCTCAGTTGTCTCTGCTTTTGAGGAGTTAGAAGTTATTGATGATTGTTTAGAACATCCCAACAAGAATGCCAACGGTAAGGCTAAGAGAAGCGTCATTTTGAAATATCTGTTCATATTTTTTCCTTTCATCATAAGAACTTTTTTCATTATATCATAAAATACTTTCGCAATCAAAGTATATTCGTTTTTCCTTTTTACACATACTAAAATGGGAAAAGTGATATAATATTAGGAAGAGGTGAAGAAATGAATCAAACTGTAGAATATATCAAAGAACTAACTGCTATCGCATCGCCAACAGGTTTTACACGTGAAATTACGAATTATTTGGTTGAGACTCTTGAAAAACTAGGTTATCAACCAATCCGTACTGCCAAAGGTGGTGTCAACGTTACTGTCAAAGGTAAAAATGACGAGCAACAGCGTTATGTGACCGCCCATGTGGATACCTTGGGAGCTATCGTTCGCGCAGTTAAACCAGATGGTCGTCTTAAAATGGACCGTATCGGTGGTTATCCTTGGAATATGATTGAAGGCGAAAACTGTACAGTTCATGTGGCTAGTACAGGTAAGACTATTTCAGGTACCATTTTGATCCACCAGACTTCTTGTCATGTATACAAGGACGCTGGCACTGCTGAACGTACGCAGGACAATATGGAAGTGCGTTTGGACGAAAAAGTGACTAATGAAAAAGAAACACGAGCACTTGGTATTGAGGTTGGTGACTTTATCAGCTTTGACCCACGAACTGTCGTGACAGATTCAGGATTTATCAAGTCTCGTCATTTGGATGATAAGGTCAGTGCAGCTATCCTTCTAAATCTCCTTAAAGTCTATAAGGAAGAAGGAATTGAACTTCCTGTCACTACGCATTTTGCCTTCTCGGTTTTTGAAGAAGTAGGGCACGGTGCTAACTCAAGTATTCCAAGTCAGGTTGTCGAATATCTAGCGGTAGATATGGGAGCAATGGGAGATGACCAGCAGACGGATGAGTACACAGTATCAATCTGTGTCAAAGATGCTTCAGGTCCTTATCACTACGAATTTCGTCAACATCTGGTTGCCCTGGCAAAAGAGCAGGACATTCCATTTAAACTTGATATCTATCCATTTTACGGTTCAGATGCTTCTGCAGCTATGTCGGCTGGAGCAGAAGTCAAACACGCCCTTCTCGGAGCTGTATTGAGTCTAGTCACTCTTACGAGCGAACTCATATTGATTCTGTTCTTGCTACTGAGCGTATGGTAGACGCTTACCTCAAGAGTGAGTTGGTGGACTAAGATGTGCTTGATTTGCCAACGAATTGAATTGATAAAGTCAGGGGATAATCCCTACTTTGTGAAAGAACTGGAAACAGGCTATGTTGTCATTGGAGACCACCAGTATTTTGAAGGCTACACTCTATTCCTAGCAAAAGAACATGTCACAGAATTACATCATATGGAAGCTCCAGTTAAACTTCGCTTTTTAGAAGAAATGAGTCTGGTTCAGGAAGCCGTCTCTAAGGCTTTTTCTGCTCAAAAGATGAATGTAGAGTTGTTGGGAAACGGTGATGCACATGCCCACTGGCATATTTTTCCGAGACGAGAGGGTGATATGAAGGGACATGGTCTTAATGGTCGTGGTCCAGTTTGGTGGGTTCCTTGGGAAGAAATGGTTGCTGAAGAATATCAGGTTAAGGGAAGCAAATTAGAAGGTTTGGTTGAAACCTTATCTAAAACTTTGGACCAAATGATAGAAATGAAAGGATAAACAATGAAAAAAAGATACCTTGTATTATCAGGATTGCTAGCATTGACATTGGCAGCTTGTTCGCAAGAAAAGCCAGCGACTTCAGAAACGCAGACTTCAACTGAAGAAAAAACCGTCCAAGAAGGGACTGTCGGTAGTAAATCTCAAGAAGCAAGCCAGAAAAAGGCAGAAGTAGTTAATAAAGGAGATTACTATAGCGTTCAAGGGAAGTACGATGAGATTATTATCGCTAATAAGCATTATCCCTTGTCTAAAGACTATAATCCTGGAGAAAATCCTACAGCAAAGGCAGAGTTGTTGAAGCTTATTGCTGCTATGCAGGAAGCAGGTTTCCCAATCAGCGACCACTATAGTGGTTTCAGAAGTTATGAAACTCAAACTCAACTTTATCAGGACTATGTCAACAAAGACGGAAAGGCAGAGGCTGACCGCTATTCTGCTCGACCTGGCTATAGTGAACATCAAACTGGACTAGCATTTGACCTTATCGGTACAGATGGAGATTTAGTGACAGAAGAAAAAGCTGCCCAATGGCTTTTAGATCATGCTGCTGACTATGGTTTTGTCGTTCGCTATCTCAAAGGTAAGGAAAAAGAAACGGGCTATATGGCTGAAGAATGGCATCTTCGCTACGTCGGAAAAGAAGCCAAGGACATCGCTGCAAGTGGTCTCAGCTTGGAAGAGTATTACGGCTTTGAAGGTGGGGACTATGTTGATTAGTCGCAAAATATCTTGCAAGAATGCTTGAAATTTGATAAAATGAATAATAATTAAATAGGAATCTGCAAGACTAGTATCTCAGGGGAAGTATATCAGGGAGGAGAGCCGTGACTGAAAGCTCTCTATATGAAAGCTGGGTGAATTCACTTGCCTATGGATTCGGAAATAAAGGTCTGACTTGTCAGATAAAAACGGATGGTACCGCGTGTCAACGCTCCGAGTGTGGAGTTTTTGGCATGTGGTTTTCTTTTTATCTACGAGAGACTGATGGAGGAATTATGTCAACTATTGAAGAACAATTAAAAGCGCTTCGTGAAGAAACGCTAGCTAGCCTGAAGCAGATTACTGCTGAAAATAAAAAAGAAATGCAAGAATTGCGCGTCTCTGTCCTTGGTAAAAAAGGTTCTCTTACTGAAATTCTTAAAGGGATGAAAGATGTTTCAGCTGAAATGCGCCCTGTTATCGGAAAACACGTTAATGAAGCACGTGATGTTTTGACAGCTGCCTTTGAAGAAACAGCTAAGCTCTTGGAAGAAAAGAAAGTGGAAGCACAACTTGCCAGCGAGAGCATCGATGTGACGCTTCCAGGTCGCCCAGTTGCGACTGGTCACCGTCACGTTCTCACACAAACCAGTGAAGAAATCGAAGATATTTCATCGGTATGGGTTACCAAGTCGTGGATGGATTTGAAGTGGAGCAAGACTACTATAACTTTGAACGTATGAACCTTCCAAAGGATCACCCAGCTCGTGATATGCAGGACACTTTCTATATCACAGAAGAAATCTTGCTTCGTACTCACACGTCTCCAGTTCAGGCGCGTGCTATGGATGCTCATGATTTTTCTAAAGGTCCTTTGAAGATGATCTCACCAGGACGTGTATTCCGTCGTGATACGGATGATGCAACCCACAGTCACCAGTTCCACCAAATCGAAGGTTTGGTTGTTGGGAAAAACATCTCTATGGCTGACCTTCAAGGAACCCTCCAGTTGATTGTACAAAAAATGTTTGGTGAAGAGCGTCAAATCCGTTTGCGTCCATCTTACTTCCCGTTCACTGAGCCTTCTGTTGAGGTTGATGTTTCGTGCTTTAAGTGTGGAGGAAAGGGCTGTAACGTATGTAAGAAAACTGGTTGGATCGAGATTATGGGTGCCGGTATGGTTCACCCACGTGTCCTTGAGATGAGTGGCATCGATGCAACTGTTTACTCTGGTTTTGCCTTTGGTCTTGGTCAAGAGCGTGTAGCTATGCTTCGTTACGGAATCAACGATATCCGTGGATTCTACCAAGGAGATGTCCGCTTCTCAGAACAGTTTAAATAAGATTGAAACCTGAAACACAATCCTATACTGTACTAATCATCTTCTCTCAATGAGAAATGGTGAGGACTGCCTCAAAGAAAAAGAAAGGAATTGAAAAGGTCTCTCTTACTGGGATCTTACAATCAGAATTATGTTAGTATCTTATAAATGGTTAAAAGAATTGGTGGACATTGATGTGCCATCACAAGAGTTGGCTGAGAAAATGTCAACTACAGGGATCGAAGTAGAAGGTGTGGAATCACCGGCTGCCGGTCTCTCAAAAATTGTTGTCGGTGAGGTCTTGTCTTGTGAAGATGTGCCAGAAACTCACCTCCATGTTTGTCAGGTTAACGTTGGCGAAGAAGAAGCTCGTCAAATCGTCTGTGGAGCACCAAATGTGCGTGCAGGCATCAAGGTTATGGTGGCTCTTCCAGGTGCTCGTATTGCTGACAACTACAAGATCAAAAAAGGAAAAATCCGTGGCTTAGAGTCACTTGGAATGATCTGTTCTCTTGGTGAATTGGGGATTTCTGATTCAGTTGTACCTAAGGAATTCGCAGATGGTATCCAAATCTTACCTCAAGATGCTGTTCCAGGGGATGAAGTCTTCTCTTACCTCGACTTGGATGATGAAATTATCGAACTTTCCATCACCCCTAACCGTGCGGACGCTCTTTCTATGCGTGGAGTAGCGCACGAAGTGGCAGCCATCTATGACAAGGCAGTCAACTTTAAAGAATTCTGTTTAACAGAAACCAATGAATCTGCAGCAGACGCTCTTTCTGTCAGCATTGAGACAGACAAGGCGCCTTACTATGCCGCTCGTATCTTGGACAATGTGACGATTGCACCAAGTCCACAATGGTTGCAAAATCTTCTCATGAACGAAGGCATTCGTCCCATTAATAATGTCGTCGACGTGACCAACTATATCTTGCTTTACTTTGGTCAGCCTATGCATGCCTTTGACTTAGATACCTTTGAAGGAAATGACATCCGTGTACGTGAAGCACGTGCTGGTGAAAAATTAGTAACCTTGGACGGGGAAGAGCGTGAGTTGGAAACAAATGACCTCGTGATTACAGTTGCTGACAAAGCAGTAGCTCTTGCCGGTGTCATGGGTGGTCAGGCTACAGAAATCTCTGAAAAGTCTAGTCGTGTAGTCCTTGAAGCTGCTGTCTTCAATGGCAAATCGATCCGTAAGACTAGCGGTCGCCTCAACCTTCGTTCGGAATCTTCTTCTCGCTTTGAGAAAGGCATCAACGTGGCAACTGTCAATGAAGCCCTTGATGCGGCAGCAAGCATGATTGCAGAGTTTGCAGGTGCAACCGTTCGTAAAGGTATTGTTTCAGCAGGCAAGCTTGATACTTCTGATGTAGAAGTTTCTTCAACTCTTGCTGATGTCAACCGTGTCCTCGGTACAGAGCTTTCCTACGCAGATATTGAAGATGTCTTCCGTCGCCTTGGTTTTGGCCTTTCTGGAAATGCAGAAAGCTTTACAGTGAGCGTTCCTCGTCGCCGTTGGGATATCACTATCGAAGCGGATCTTTTTGAAGAAATCGCACGTATCTATGGTTATGACCGCTTGCCAACCAGTCTTCCAAAAGACGATGGGACCGCTGGTGAATTGACTGCGACACAAAAACTCCGTCGTCAAGTTCGTACCATTGCAGAAGGTGCTGGATTGACAGAAATCATCACCTACGCTCTAACAACTCCTGAAAAAGCGGTTGAATTTACGATTCAACCAAGTCATTTGACAGAATTGATGTGGCCAATGACTGTGGATCGTTCAGTCCTTCGTCAAAATATGGTTTCAGGTATTTTGGATACAGTTGCCTACAACGTAGCACGTAAGAATAAAAACTTGGCTCTTTATGAGATTGGAAAAGTCTTCGAGCAAACTGGTAATCCAAAAGAAGAATTGCCAAATGAAATTAACAGCTTTGCCTTTGCCTTGACTGGCTTAGTCGCTGAAAAAGACTTCCAAACAGCAGCAGTTCCTGTTGACTTTTTTTCTATGCTAAGGGAATTTTGGAAGCTCTCTTTGCTCGCTTGGGTCTTGAAGTGACTTATACAGCAACCTCTGAAATTGCTAGTCTTCACCCAGGACGTACAGCCTTGATCTCACTCGGTGACCAAGTCCTTGGTTTCCTCGGTCAAGTACATCCTGTTACAGCTAAGGCTTATGATATTCCAGAAACTTATGTAGCAGAGCTCAACCTTTCAGCTATCGAAGCAGCCCTTCAACCAGCTACTCCATTTGTGGAAATTACTAAATTCCCAGCAGTCAGCCGTGATATCGCCCTTCTCCTCAAAGCAGAAGTGACTCACCAAGATGTGGTTGATGCCATCAAATCTGCAGGCGTGAAACGTTTGACAGATATCAGACTCTTTGATGTCTTCTCAGGTGAAAAACTGGGTATCGGAATGAAATCAATGGCTTATAGCTTGACCTTCCAAAATCCAGAAGATAGCTTGACAGACGAAGAAGTCGCACGCTATATGGAAAAAATCCAAGCATCACTCGAAGAAAAAGTGAATGCAGAAGTGCGTTAAGAGTTTAAAATCCATCCCTAAGGGATGGATTTTTTTGTCTTTGTAAATGCCGAATATTGGAAAGAAAAATGAAGTTGAATCTTATTCGTTTTGATAAAAAAATGCCTAGTGAATTCTACTAATAAAAATGTACATAAATCCTTGTAATGGCCAAAAAAAGGAGTATAATGAGAATAGAATCAATAGGAGGTGGATCATGTTAGAAATCCGCAATCTTGAAAAAAGTTTTGGTCCTAAACAAGTCTTGTTTGGTGTTAACTTTCAAGCTCAACCTGGAAGAATTTTAGGTCTAGTTGGGAAAAAAATGGAGCTGGGAAAACAACGATTTTCCACAGTATGTTGAAATTTTTAGAGTATCAAGGAGAGATCAGTCTGGATGGGCAGGAGATTCGTCAGGAAACCTATGCTCGAATTGGCTATCTGCCTGAGGAACGTAGCCTCATGCCCAAATTGACAGTCCTTGAACAAGTTCGTTACTTGGCGACTCTAAAGGGCATGGATGCTAAGGAAGTCAAGGAAAAACTCCCTCAATGGATGGAGAAATTGGAAGTGAAGGGCAAATTGACCGACAAAATCAAGAGCCTCTCCAAAGGGAATCAGCAGAAAATTCAGTTGATTATCACCCTAATCCATGAGCCTGACTTGATTATCCTGGATGAGCCTTTTAGTGGTTTGGATCCAGTCAATACCGAGTTGCTCAAACAAGTCATCTTGAAAGAGAAAGAGTGCGGTGCAATCATTATCTTTTCTGACCATGTCATGACCAACGTTGAGGAACTTTGCGATGATATTCTGATGATTCGTGATGGGCGTGTGGTCTTGCATGGACCAGTTCAGGATGTTCGCAATCAATACGGGAAAACACGTCTCTTTGTTTCAAGTGAACGAAGCAAGGAAGAACTGGAAAAACTTCCTCACGTGAAACAGGTGAGTTTGACCAAGCAAGGAAGTTGGAAATTGATCCTCGATGACGAGAGCGCTGGAAGGGAACTCTTCCCAATTCTCACTCAAGGTCAATATATTGCGACCTTTGACCAACAAGCTCCAACAATCGATGAAATCTTTAAACTAGAATCAGGGGTGGAAGTATGAGAAATATGTGGGTTGTAATGAAGGAAACCTATCTTCGACATATCAAGTCGTGGAGTTTCTTCTTTATGGTGATTTCGCCGTTCCTCTTTTTAGCCTTATCTGTAGGAATCGGCTATCTCCAAGGGTCTTCTATGGCCAAGAATAGCAAGATAGCAGTAGTAACAACTGTTCTATCTGTGGAAGAAGGGCTCAAATCGACCAATGGCATTAATTTTGACTATAAGGATGAAGCCAGTGCCCAAGAAGCCATCAAGGATGAAAAAATAAAAGGTTATTTGACCATTGATCAAGAAGGTAGTGTTCTCAAGGCAGTTTATCATGGTGAAACTTCCCTTGAAATAGGCGTCAAACTAGCAGTAACCAATAAGCTAAATGAACTGCAATACCAACTCAATCGTTCGGCAGCCAATTTGTCTCAAGAACAGGAAAAACGCCTGAGTCAAACAGTTGATTTTACTGAGAAGATTGATGAATCTAAGGAAAACAAAAAAATTGTTCAAACCATTGCGGCCGCAGGGCTTGGTTTCTTCCTTTATATGATTTTGATTACTTATGCTAGTGTCACTGCTCAGGAAGTGGCTAGCGAGAAAGGAACTAAAATCATGGAGGTGGTCTTCTCTAGTATCCGAGCTAGTCATTATTTCTACGCTCGTATGCTGGCTCTGCTTCTTGTGATTTTGACTCATATTGGCATTTACGTCGTGGGTGGGCTGGCCGCCATTCTGCTCTTTAAAGATATCCCTATCTTGGCACAATCTGGAATTTTAAATCATCTAGGAGAGGCTTTCTCGCTCAATACCTTATTGTTTGTCTTGGTTAGTCTCTTTATGTACGTTGTTTTAGCAGCCTTCCTAGGCTCTATGGTTTCTCGCCCTGAGGATTCAGGAAAGGCCTTGTCGCCATTGATGATTTTGATTATAGCAGGATTTGTCGGTGTGACCTCTCTAGGTGCTGCTGGGGACAATTTAGTTCTGAAAATTGGTTCCTATATTCCTTTCATCTCGACCTTCTTTATGCCATTTAGAGCTATAAATGGGTATGCAAGTGATTTAGAAGCTTGGATTTCACTTGCCATAACGGTTGTTTTTGCAGTCACTGCAACAGCCTTTATCGGACGCATGTATGCCAGCCTAGTCCTTCAAACAGATGATTTAGGCATCTGGAAAACCTTTAAACGAGCTTTGAGCTATCACTAAAAGAGACACCTTCAGTGAATACTGGAGGTGTTTTTGCTTTACGAATTCATTTCTGTCTAGTCTTCTTTACTTTATAATGAAAGAAGAATGAAAAGGAGGAGAACATGAACTATATGGATGTTGCTGAAAATGAGCATTTGTTAATCATTGTCCTTAGGATAATGCTGATTAGCTAGATGAGTGAAGATGAGGTGGAGGCGATCTTGTCGATTGGCATCAACACCTTGACCTAACGGATATCTATGGCTATGGCTAGTGTGAGGTTCTGCTGGGTAAAGTTTTCAAGCGCCGTTCGAATCTTCGGGACTAGATTTAGTATACCAGACGTCACTTGTATCAGTGGGCTGGTTTTTTTGTTCTATGCTTTACAGATTTTTCTTGACAAGTTTTTCTTTGTTATGGTAATATTTTAGGCAACAAGTGTTGCGCAACAAATGTTGCACGAAAGGAGTCTTATGCCACCCAAGGTTAAATTTAGTAAAGAGGCTATGATTGGGACAGCTTTACAATTGGTGAGAGAAGAGGGAATAGCTAGTTTGACGGCTCGAGCATTAGCGGAAAAACTGGGAGCCACACCAAGAGTCATTTTTGGGCAATTTGCAAATATGGCTGAGTTACAAGCAGAGGTTATTGTTGCTGCGGAAATGGTCGTGGTGGAGTATATTCGCAAGGCCTTAGAAGATGAGAAGCCTTTTCGATCTGTCGGGGTTGCTTATATCCTGTTTGCCTCAAAAGAGCCCCAACTCTTTCAATTGCTTTTCCAAAATCCTAGCAAAGATCCGATTCGTCGCTTTCAAGATTTTCTTCCCATGAAGGATCATAGTTACCAAATGGTTCTGGATTCGATTGTCGCAGACTATCCGTTGACGCTAGAGGAGGCTAGTCGCTTGTACCAGCATCTATTCATCTACTCACACGGGATGGCCTCTATGGTTGCTTCTGGTATTTATCAGTTCAGCATGGAAGAAGTGATTGGTTTATTGACAGAAGTTTGTCAATCTCTCATCAAAGAAATGGTAGGAAAGAAATGATTCAACTAGAAAATGTATACAAAGGCTACGGCCAAACCAAGGTTTTAAAAGGGATTGATCTACAGATTCAAGACCAGGATGATGTAGTTATCCTAGGTCCTTCTGGATCAGGAAAGTCAACCCTCTTAAACGTGTTATCAGGATTAGAAAAGGTAGATGAGGGGCATATTTTCATTCAAGGACAGGATTTGTCTCAACTCACAGATGCTCAATTGACAGCCTTTAGACGCGAGAAGATTGCCTTTATTTTTCAGCAGTATTATTTATTGCCGAATCTTACGGTTAGACAAAATGTTAAGATGGGAGCTGATCTGGCAAACAATCATGTTTTTTTGCAGATCATCGAAGATTTGGGGCTTGGCGATAAGCTAGACAAGTATCCGAGTGAATTGTCTGGCGGGGAACAGCAGAGAGTATCTATTGCTCGTGCCTTAGCCAAAAAGCCAGATATTCTTTTCTTAGATGAGCCGACGGGGGCCCTCGATGAAGAAACAGGACGCAAGATTCTCGACTATATCTGGAAGTTGAAGGAAAAGTTGGGCTTTACCTTAATTATGGTGACTCATAACCAAAATATTGCGGATATGGCCAGAATCATCATTCGCGTCAATAGTGGCAAGATTACCCAAGTTGTAACCAACGATCAGCCTCAGACTGCCTATGAGATTGGATGGTAAGCCATGTTTTCAGTAAAAGATATTCGAAAATTAGTTGTCGTCAGTATAATTGGAGCCTGTGCGGTCTTTGTGGCCAATCTCTTCTTGAATTTTTATCTTGATATCGAGCAGTTGGAGATTTCTAAAACCAATCCGGTGATTATGGCCTATTATGATGCTCAGGTTTCGCTATCTTGGATGGTGGCCATGGTCAGTGGAGTTGTCTTGTCCTTGACGTCTATCCTTCTCATGTGTTTTTATATCAAACAATTTGTCGATGACCACAAGGAACAATTAGGAATTTTAAAGTCTTTGGGATACAGCAATGGCCAGTTGGCGAAACGATTTTTGGGTATTTGGGCTCAGTTTTGGTGCCGGAGCGCTTCTTGGCTATTTAGCTTCTTTTTCTTATGATGGAGCATTTTTATGACTTTCGTAATGAGAAGGGATCTTACCAGAAATCACCATTCATTTTCATTGGCAGCTCTTGCTTGCTTTGGTGATCCTGCCAACGGTATTTTTTATGCTTCTCGCGATTGGCTATGCTAGAAGACAACTACAAACGCCGGCTCTTCGCTTATTGAAAAAGTCCCCAACACCAATCAAGGTCAAAAGGAAAAAAAGTGCTCCTAAGAAAGAAAAAAATCCTTCCTAAAAAGAGCTGTCTTCGTCGCTGATTTGGGGGAGAAAATCGATCCTGTTTTTTGTGGTCTTTGGCTCCATGTGTTTCGCGGCCATGGTTCAATTGTCTTTTGGGCTAAGGGACTACACTGATGACATCATCCAAACCATGATGATTATGATTGGTTTGATCCTTTCTTTCTCGATCCTCTTTTTGTCATTGGGGATTGTCGTTTCAGAAAGTCGTGAAACCTTGGCCTTGATGAAGGCTTTTGGCTACACCAATCGTGAATGCCAAAGTCATATTCTCGCTCCCTATCGTTTGTGGGCCTATCTAGGATTTGTTCTTGGGACGGCTTATCAATATGGCATCATGGAAATCTTGATTGGTGTGATCAAAGACACCGTTCCTGAAAAGATTGAGCATAACTTTGATTGGAATGTTTGCCTTTGGACCTTGCTCGGTTTTGCTGTGGTTTATGAAAGTCTCTTTTATCTATCCAACAGAAAACTCCAAAAACAAACCATCAAAGAAGTGCTCTTAGCTGAATAAATAGAAAAGTCTGGGACAAAAGTCCTAGCCTCTCAATTGTCTTTGGATTATCGAGCAAGACGCAGTGGTTGAGTGGACTCTACTACGCTGATTTCATCAGCTTTTACAGCCCTACTCAACTGTGCGGAGGTGGGACGACGAAATCGAATTCTAGCGAATTACCGATTTCTGTCCCACTCTCTTTCTTTTGAAAATCATTGACAAGGGAGGCTTATCCGCTATTCTAGGGGAATGAAAGAAAAGGAAAGGGATTGAGATGAAACGGAGTTACTGGCAGGACCTGAAAGGGGCCTTTTACTTAATCTGGCGCAATAAATGTTCCTTTATCTCTTTAGGGATCCTCTGGCAGTTTGTGGTTGGCATTGGGCTGTGGCCTTGTGTCATAAATAAATCAAAAGACCTGTGAGTGTATCTCCCAGGTCTTTTTATTCGCTGAAATATTTCACATTAATTTCTTCTAAACCTTTGACTAATAAAGAAAAATTATCGTACAATAAAGAGTACGTGATAAAAATGAGACCAGAGTTTATATACTCTGGCGTTAGTAGTAAAAAGAGGAGAAACGCTTTGGAATTAGAAGTATTTGCTGGGCAAGAAAAAAAGTGAACTATCTATGATTGAGGTGGCTCGTGCTATCTTGGAACAACGTGGTCGCGACCACGAAATGCATTTTAGCGATTTGGTCAATGAAATCCAAAACTATCTTGGTACCTCTAATAGCGATATTCGCGAAGCACTACCTTTGTTCTATACAGAGTTGAACTTTGATGGGAGCTTCATCTCTCTTGGAGATAACAAATGGGGCCTTCGTTCATGGTATGGAGTTGATGAAATTGACGAAGAAATCATTGCTCTTGAAGAAAGTGACGATGAAGAAGTAGCACCTAAGGCTAAGAAAAAACGTGTTAATGCCTTTATGGATGGAGATACGGATGCCATTGATTATGGTGCAGATGATCCAGAGGATGAGGACGCCTACGAAGAAGATCCAGCTCTTTCTTATGATGATGAAAATCCAGACGATGAGAAGAACGAAGTAGAAGCCTACGACGCTGAAATCAACGAAATCGCACCAGATGATCTTGGGGAAGATGTTGATCTCGTTGAAGAAGATGACGAAGATTCTGAGGAAGAAGAAGAATAATATCAAACAACAAGGGAATTCCCTTGTTGTTTTTAAGTTTATTTTCTCATAAGGCAGAATGGAAAAATAATCCAAGTTTTGGTAAGATAAGATTATGGATTTTGAAAAAATTGAACAAGCATATACCTATTTACTAGAAAATGTCCAAATCATTCAAAACGATTTGGCGACAAGTTTTTATGATGCCTTGATTGAACAAAATGGGATCTATCTAGATGGTCAAACCTCTCTGGAGCAAGTCAAAAAAAATAACCAGACCTTAAAAACGTTTGGCACTTCGAAAAGAGGAGTGGTTACGGACTTATCAATTTTTGTTAATGAAGGCAGCTCAAACAGAACCTCTTCAAGCCAATCACCAGTTCACACCAGATGCGGTAGGTCACTTGATGATTTTTATCATTGAACAACTTTTCCCTGCTGAAAATGTGAGCTTATTGGAATTGGGTTCTGGGATGGGAATTCTGGGTGCTAGCTTCTTGACATCTATAAACAAAAAAGTAGACTACCTGGGGATTGAGATAGATGATCTCTTGATTGACTTGGCGGCAAGCATGGCGGAAGTAATGGATCTTCAAATGGGCTTTGTCCAAGGAGATGCAGTACGTCCACAAGTATTAAAAGAAAGTGACATCATTGTGAGCGACCTGCCTGTCGGTTACTATCCAGATGTTCAGACAGCCTCACGTTATCAAGTAGCGGCTAAGAATGAACATACTTATGCTCATCATTTGTTAATGGAACAATCACTCAAGTATCTCAGAACAGGAGGCTATGCTATTTTTCTAGCTCCAACAGATCTCCTGACAAGTCCTCAGAGTGACCTGTTGAAATCATGGCTCACTGACCAGGCTCAACTAGTGGCAATTATTGCCTTACCAGAGGATCTCTTCGCCCAAGGAGCTCAGTCTAAGAGCATTTTTGTCCTACAAAAGAAGACAGGAGAAGGAGTTGAACCGTTTGTTTATCCACTTACCAGTCTTCGTGACCCTGAAATTTTGATGGAATTTAAGGAAAATTTTCAAAATTGGTGTCAAGGGCATGAAATCTAGTGCAAATTTTGATATAATAGTTGAAAACGCTTAAAAAGGGGAATAAATTTATGACAAAAACCATTGCAATTAACGCTGGAAGCTCTAGCTTGAAATGGCAACTATATCAAATGCCAGAAGAAAAGGTGCTTGCAAAAGGTTTAATTGAGCGAATCGGATTGAAGGATTCTGTTTCAACAGTTAAGTTTGATGGTCGTTCTGAAGAACAAGTTCTTGATATTGAAAACCATACATTGGCTGTTAAGATTTTAGCTTGATGACTTGATTCGTTTTAATATTATTAAAACTTATGATGAAATTACTGGTGTCGGACACCGTGTTGTTGCAGGTGGAGAGTACTTCAAAGAGTCTACAGTTGTTGAAGGTGATGTCTTAGAAAAAATTGAAGAACTAGGACTTCTTGCTCCATTGCACAACCCTGCCAATGCAGCTGGGATTCGTGCCTTCAAAGAATTGTTGCCATATATTACAAGTGTAGCAGTCTTTGATACATCATTCCACACAACTATGCCAGAGAAAGCCTACCGTTATCCATTACCAACTAAGTACTATACAGAAAACAAGGTTCGTAAATATGGAGCACACGGTACAAGTCACCAATATGTTGCTCAAGAAGCAGCAAAACTATTGGGTCGTCCATTAGAAGAGTTGAAGTTGATCACTTGCCATATCGGTAATGGTGCTTCTATCACAGCTGTTAAGGGAGGTCAATCAATCGATACCTCTATGGGATTCACTCCACTTGCTGGTGTTATGATGGGAACAAGAACTGGAGATATCGACCCTGCTATCATTCCTTACTTGATGGAACATACAGATGACTTCAAGACTCCAGACGATATTAGTCGTGTTCTAAACCGTGAATCTGGTCTTCAGGCTGTTTCAGGCTTATCAAGTGACATGCGTGATGTTCAGAATGGTGTGAACGAAGGCAATCACGATGCTATTCTTGCCTTTGAAATGTATGTTGACCGTATCCAAAAATACATTGGACAATACTTAGCCGTCCTAAACGGGGCAGATGCTATTATCTTTACTGCTGGTGTTGGTGAAAATGCAACTCTTGTGCGTGAGAAAGTTATTTCAGGTATCTCTTGGTTTGGTTGTGATTTAGACCCAGAGAAAAATGTCTTTGGAGTAACTGGAGACATTTCTACAGATGCTGCGACACTTCGTGTACTTGTTATCCCAACGGATGAAGAACTTGTCATTGCGCGTGATGTTGAGCGTTTGAAAAAATAAATGATAAGAAAATCGACCTTCTCGAAAGAGAGGTCGATTTTTTATTTTTCAAAAATACTTCACCATTTAGTGAGTGAAACTTCACCACTATTGAGCCAAATTTTTTCACCAGTAGCTATTTGAATCTGTAGTTGACCCTGGTCAGAGATATCACAAGCTTTTTCCTGAGATGATTTCTTGATCTTTCTTAAAGGAAATTTTCTTTGCCTAAAAACAATTGATTGTTTTTTATAAAGGTAAAGCAGCTCATCGGACTCAGTTTCGTAGAAACATTTCCAGATTTCTGCAATCAGCTCGTTGCGAGTGATTGGGTTATTTTTTTGAGAAGAGACTTCCAGCTTTCCCATGTAGGTTTTTTTGGAAAAATCAGCGATAGAAAAGTTGATACCAACACCAATAATAACATCTGTGACAAGGCCTGTTTCGACAGAAGTGATGGCTTCGGTTAGAATACCGGCTATTTTTTTCTGATTTAGGTATAAATCATTTTACCCATTTGATATCTAAATCAATTAGACAAAGGTTTTTAACAGCCTTATAAATTGCGGCTGCAGTCAGGAGTGTATAAGCTGGTAGATCTAGATAAGAGAGATTGGGCTTGAGGTGGAGAGACATGTAAATTCCACCTTGCTCTGGAGAATAGTAGGGGCGTTGAAATCGACCACGTCCCATAGTTTGGCCTGTTGATAGGTAGAGTGTGTCTCCTTTGGCACCAGCTTCCATGGCCTCCTTAGCATCACTCTGGGTTGATTTGGTGATAGGTTTAAATTGAACTGAGATTGGGCTGTTAGCTTCTATTTCTTGAGGTAAGATTAGGTCACCGTGAAGAAGTTTGTAGCCACGGTTTTTGATGCTGTCAATTTCTAAACCTTCCTGTTGGAGGCGTTGGATAGCCTTCCAAACAGAGGTGCGAGAGAGGTTTAATATTTCAGCGATTTTCTCTCCGCTTAAATAATCTGTTTCATGAGCTAAGATTTTGTAAACTTCTTGGTAGGATTTCATACTAGGTCCTTTCTGGAACAACTAGATTTATTGTACCATATTTTTAAAAAAGGATGCGCGCTTTGAGAGATATCTTAGCTCGCTATAAAATTTTACCTAGTTTTAGTCAGGTTGCCATGGACAAAGTGGTTTTCAAATCATTTGAAAAATGGTAAAATGTTTTAATAGTTTATTTATCTGAGCTTTATAGCGCAGAGAGAAAGGATCTGTTGTGAAATCAATAGGTATCATTGAAAAATTGAAAGGCTTATCCAAGCAAGAGCTAGTCTTACTAGCTGTTATTCTAAGTATTTTCTTGCCTTTTTATATTTTTGTTATTATTTTTATCGCCTACTTAATAGGTCTAATATTTACAGGAGAGATGAAGGGGATATTAAAACGATTATCCCACCATTCTATCTTACTTTTATTTATAGGCTATAGTGGTGTTATTTCTCTTTTAGCACAAAATGTGATGGGGATGGTTTCCACTTTAGGAATGTTCCTCTTTGCAATTTTCTTTTACTATTACCAGGCCCATTTAACCCCTAAGTTTTTCAGATTAGTATTGCAATCGGTTATGTCGCTTAGTGTGCTAGCATCAGTTTTTGCAGCCTTAGAGCATTTTCAGATTGTAAAGAAATTTGATTATACTTTCTTATCACCTAAGATGCAGGTCTGGCATCAGAACCGTGCAGAGGTAGCCTTCTTTAATCCTAATTATTATGGGATTATCTGTTGCTTCTGTATTATGATTGGATTTTACCTAATTAGTACGACTAGATTGAGATGGTTGAGAATTTTTCTCTCATTGTAATCTTTGCGAATTTGTTTGGCTTGAATTTCACCCAAAAATAGAACAGCTTTTTCCAGCTATTATCTTTGGTGCGATTATTTATCTTTTCACTACCATTAAGAACTGGCGTGCCTTCTGGCTCAGTATCGGAGTCTTTGGTGTTGGTTTAGCCTTTCTCTTCTCGAGTGATTTGGGAGTTCGAATGGGAACGCTCGATTCGTCTATGGAAGAACGAGTGTCGATCTGGAATGCAGGTATGACCTTATTCAAACAAAATCCCTTCTGGGGTGAGGGTCCCCTAACCTATATGCACTCTTATCCTCGTATTTTTGCTCCTTATCACGAACACGCTCATAGTATTTATATTGATACGATATTGAGTTACGGTGTGGTAGGAACGGTATTGTTAGGAATAGCTTCTTCTGGTCCAATTCGAATGTTGATTGATATGAGTCAGGAGCCGAGCAAGCGTCCGATTGTTGGTCTTTATCTTTCATTCTTAACAGTAGTTGCTGTGCATGGAATTTTTGATTTGGCCCTCTTTTGGATTCAATCCTCCTTCATTTTCCTTTTAGTAATGTGTAGTTTACCATTAAAACATAGTATGATTGGAGAATTTGTTGAATAAACTAAAAGATAGTAGAAATGAGATTTTCTACTATCTTTTTTATTATTGAATAGCTTGAAGTAAATCTTCAGCTTGTTGTTTAAGAGAAGCAGCGACGCTATCTTCAAGGACTAATTGACCATCTGCCCAAGCAGAATCATTGACACGAGCTGCGGTAAAACCACCAACAACCTGTGTACGGATGAACGGCAAGAGGTCTTTGTAAATCGCAAAGAGTTGATCGTGTCCAGCGTTAGCTACAGATGATACCGTAACAATTTTATCTTGAAGAGCAGATGCCCCACGAGTGTCAGACAAGTCAATAGCGCGTGAAAGCCAATCTAGTAAGTTTTTTACAGTCCCTGGAATTGAGAAGTTGTAGACTGGAGAGAAGATCCAGATAGCATCAGCAGCTTGAACAGCTTCGCGAACCGCTGCAACAGCTGGAAGTGTAGGAACTTCAAGGTCTTGGCTAAAGAGAGGAATGGCTGAGTAGTCAAGGTAACTTACCTCGGCTTTGCCAGCAAGTGCCTTTTCAGTTTCTAGTGCCATTTGGTGGTTGAATGAACCTTCACGAAGTGAACCAACGATAAACAATACTTTTTTAGACATAGGGAGTCTCCTTTAAATTTCAATCTTTTAATCAGAATCACTCTGTTGTTATAATATATGTTACAACACGACAAAATCATTTGCAAGGGATATGCTCAGAAAATAAAATCAATAGAATCTAAGTTTTTAATTAAAAATGAAGACCGTAGAAAAGTCTATAAAAACACGGCTTGAAGTTATGTAATGATATCCTAAAAACGTATTGAAAATCCAGATTCCTCCCCTAACTTCACTTGTAATTCACTAGGATAGATGGTAAAATAGACGAGTGAAAAAGAGACAGAAAAAAGAAAAAAATTCCCTATTATTTCAGTACATTATTGGTATAACTTTGTTAACTCTAGTCATCACTTCTTCCTTTCTCTACTTGGTATGGCTCAGCATGAAGCCTTATCAAACTGCAAAGGTAGAAGGTGAAAGACTCGCTAAGCAGTATGCAAATCTAGAAACGGTTAGCCAGATTGATATCTTCAATGGTTTAGAAAGCTATTATAGTGTTCTTGGCCAAGATAAGAACCAGAAACCAGTTGCTGTCTTAATAGAGAAAAGTAGCAACAATATTTACGTATATCAACTAGAAAATGGTACTTCTCAAGAAAAAGCAGAAGCAGTTGTCAGAGAAAAAGGAGCAACTGAGATCGACAAGATTACCTTCGGACGGTACGCTGAAAAGCCTGTCTGGGAAATCAAGTCTGGAGGAGACTATTATCTGGTAGATTTTGAATCTGGCGCCTTAGTCGAAAAGGAGAAACAATGAAATTATCCAAACGTGTCTTAGAGATGGAAGAAAGCGTTACTCTGGCTAGTGATGCAAGAGCAAAGAAGTTAAAAGCTGAAGGAAAAGACGTTCTTTTCTTGACTTTAGGTCAGCCCGATTTTCATACTCCTGAAATATTCAAGATGCTGCGGTTGCAGCCATTCGAGATGGTCGCGCGTCTTTCTATACGGTAGCTTCAGGTTTGCCTGAATTGAAAGCAGCGGTTAATACTTATTTTGAACGTTATTATGGTTATTCTGTGGCGGCAAATGAAGTCACTTTTGCTACAGGTGCTAAGTTTTCCCTTTATACTTTCTTTATGGCTGTGATTAATCCAGGTGATGAGGTTATCATTCCAACACCTTACTGGGTCAGCTATGGGGATCAGGTTAAGATGGCAGAAGGCCTTCCAGTATTTGTCCAAGCCAAGGAAGACAATCACTTTAAAGTAACTGTGGAGCAATTAGAAGCTGCTCGCACAGGTAAGACTAAGGTCTTGGTTCTTAACTCACCATCTAATCCTACCGGTATGATATACTCTCGTGAGGAACTCTTAGCCATTGGAAATTGGGCTGTTGAGCATGATATTCTTATCCTAGCAGATGATATTTATGGTCGTTTGGTCTATAACGGGAATGAGTTCGTTCCAATCTCTAGTCTGTCAGAAGCTATTCGCAAACAAACTATTGTCATCAATGGAGTGTCTAAGGCCTACGCTATGACAGGATGGCGTGTTGGTTATGCAGTAGGTGATCCAGAAATTATTGCTGCTATGAGCAAATTGACTGGTCAAACGACTTCTAATCTAACTGCTGTTTCACAATACGCAACAATCGAGGCCTTAACTGGTCCTCAAGACTCTGTAGAAACCATGCGTCAGGCTTTCGAGGAACGCTTGAATACTATCTATCCACTCTTGTGCCAAGTCCCTGGCTTTGAAGTAGTCAAACCGCAAGGAGCTTTCTATCTCTTCCCAAATGTCAAAAAAGCTATGGAGATGAAAGGCTATACAGATGTAACAGCATTTACAACGGCTATTCTTGAGGAAGTTGGTCTGGCCCTGATTACAGGAGCAGGATTTGGAGCACCAGAGAATGTCCGTCTCAGCTATGCGACAGACCTAGATACACTCAAAGAAGCTATTCGTCGCTTGCACCAGTTTATGGAAAAATAAAAATAAAATCTTCGTCGTCTTGACGGAGGTTTTTGTGTTTAAAAACTTATGAATTTCTGTCGAACAAGCTAGCTATCAGGCATTATTTGTGGTACAATAGTGGGTAATAATGTCTTTAGACAAGTTAAACGAAAAAAGGAAGATAAAACATGACAAAACGTGTAACAATTATCGAAGTAAAAGACTACGTTGGTCAAGAAGTCACTATTGGTGCTTGGGTTGCTAACAAGTCAGGAAAAGGAAAAATTGCCTTCTTGCAATTGCGTGACGGAACTGCTTTCTTCCAAGGCGTGGCTTTCAAACCAAACTTTATCGAAAAATTCGGTGAAGAAGTAGGACTTGAAAAATTTGATACGATCAAACGTCTAAGCCAAGAAACTTCTGTTTATGTGACAGGAATTGTCAAAGAAGACGAACGTTCTAAGTTTGGTTATGAGCTCGATATTACAGACATCGAAGTTATCGGTGAATCTCAAGACTACCCAATCACACCAAAAGAACACGGAACTGACTTCTTGATGGACAACCGTCACTTATGGCTCCGCTCTCGTAAGCAAGTAGCGGTTATGCAAATCCGTAACGCGATTATCTATGCGACTTATGAGTTTTTCGACAAGAACGGCTTCATGAAATTTGATAGCCCAATCCTTTCAGGTAATGCAGCAGAAGATTCAACAGAACTCTTTGAAACAGACTACTTTGGAACGCCAGCCTACTTGAGCCAATCAGGACAGCTCTATCTTGAAGCAGGTGCTATGGCTCTAGGTCGCGTCTTTGACTTTGGTCCAGTATTCCGTGCAGAGAAATCTAAGACTCGCCGTCACTTGACTGAGTTCTGGATGATGGATGCTGAATACTCATACTTGACACACGATGAGTCACTTGACTTGCAAGAAGCGTATGTAAAAGCTCTTCTTCAGGGTGTTCTTGATCGTGCGCCTCAAGCCTTGGAAACCTTGGAACGTGATACAGAGCTTTTGAAACGCTACATTGCAGAGCCATTCAAACGCATCACTTACGATGAAGCCATTGACCTCTTGCAAGAGCATGAGAACGACGAAGATGCTGACTACGAACATCTTGAGCATGGAGATGATTTCGGTTCACCACACGAAACTTGGATTTCAAACCACTTTGGTGTACCAACATTTGTCATGAACTACCCAGCAGCCATCAAGGCCTTCTACATGAAACCAGTTCCTGGAAATCCAGAGCGCGTGCTTTGTGCAGACTTGCTAGCGCCAGAAGGTTACGGAGAAATCATCGGTGGTTCAATGCGTGAGGAAGACTACGATGCCCTTGTCGCTAAGATGGAATCACTTGGAATGGATCGTACAGAGTACGAATTCTACCTTGACCTTCGTAAATATGGTACAGTACCCCACGGTGGATTTGGTATCGGTATCGAGCGTATGGTAACCTTCGCAGCTGGAACTAAACACATCCGTGAAGCTATTCCATTCCCACGTATGTTGCACCGTATCAAGCCTTAATAACTCTAAAAACGCCAGTTGGCGTTTTTTTACTTTAAATGAAAGAGGGTGGATAAATGTAGGCAAATCTAGGTAAGTCTTTTAGAAACAATCATCCTATATATTGAAAGAGAGAAAACAATGTTTAAAAAGAACTTACAAAGGCAATATTCCACTCCTAGCAGGACTGGAATTCACATCTTATTTTGGAATCACTAGTTTTTGATTTTATTTTTCATTCAGAATGGTCTTTCCTTACTTCAAATCGGTCTATTAGAAAGTATCTTCCATGGGACAAGTCTCTTGTGTGAGATCCCATCTGGTATGTTGGCGGATCGATTTAGCTACAAGACCAATCTCTATTTGGCACGCTTAGCCAGTATTGTGTCTTCTATCTTGATTTTGTTTGGTCAAGGGAATTTTTGGATCTATGCGATTGCGATGATGGTCAATGCTTGGTCCTACAATTTTGATTCGGGGACTAGTACGGCTTTCTTATATGATTCAGCTGTAGAAGCAGGTCGAAAGGACCGTTATCTTCAGATTTCTAGCTTTTTGTCTGGTGTGGCTGAAGTCACCCGAACTTTAGGGACAGTGGTGGCAGGCTTCTTTATTCACGGAGCATTAGCTTGGACCTATCTAATTGCTATTGGATTATCTTTTCTTTCTATAATCTTGATTTATTTTATGAAAGAACCAATGGCTAAGAGAGAAAAACGAAGGCTTAACCTTTAAAAACGATTGTCCTGCAAGTACGAAAAAGAATGGCAGGAAAAACCTGTCCTCTTTTTACTGGATGATGACTTATCAGCTAGTCGGAACACTCATGTGCATGTTTTACTTTTACTATCAGCAGAAAATAAGTGACTTAGCAGGATGGCAGGTATCGCTGGTCATGCTGATTGGTAGTGGCTTAAATCTTATAGCAGTTTATGTAGCTAGTCAAATTGGAAAAAAATGGAATAGCAATCGAGTTTTTCCGACGCTTGTTGCACTAACGGGCTTAGCCTTACTATTGGTGTTTTCTGGAACTCCCTTTGCTTTTCTTCTTGTATATCTTTTAACCAATACACTTTATGCAGTTTATCAGCCTATCTATTTCAATGACTTACAAGGTTATTTACCTTCCAGTGTAAGAGCAACTATGCTTAGTATCAATTCCATGCTCTTTAGTCTTTCCATGATTGTCATTTTCCCATTGATAGGTTGGTTGATTGATCGTTGGGGTCTTGTTGCTGTCTTTTTAGTTCTAGGTTTTATCTTACTTTTAAGTTATCCTATATTAATAATCGGTCTGACAAGGATGGGCAAGCTATTAAATCAGGACTTAAAAACTGAATAAAGCACGAAACCCTATTTGCTCAAAGGGTCATCCTGTGGTACAATAGCAAGAGGAAAAGGAGAAGAGTATGATCGATGTAGAAGAAATTCTAAGTAAGATGAATCCCAATCAAAAGATCAACTATGACCGTGTCATGCAAAAGATGGTTCAAGTTTGGGAAAAAAATGAAGAGAGACCAACCATTCTCATGCACGTCTGTTGTGCTCCTTGTAGCACCTATACTTTAGAGTATTTGACCAAGTATGCAGATGTGACTATCTATTTTGCTAATTCAAATATCCATCCTAAAGCTGAGTATCACAAGCGTGCCTATGTGACAAAAAGTTTGTCAGCGATTTCAATGAACGAACTGGCAACAAGGTTCAATATCTAGAAGCACCCTATGAACCCAACGAATACCGTCAGCTGGTCAGAGGTTTGGAAGAAGAACCTGAAGGTGGGGATCGTTGCAAGGTTTGTTTTGACTATCGTTTGGACAAGACAGCGCAAGTGGCTATGGACTTAGGATTTGATTACTTTGGTTCTGCCCTAACCATCAGCCCTCACAAAAATTCACAAACCATCAATAGTATCGGGATTGATGTGCAGAAAATCTACACCACTCATTATCTTCCGAGTGACTTTAAGAAAAATCAAGGCTACAAACGCTCTGTAGAAATGTGTGAAGAGTACGACATTTATCGCCAATGTTACTGTGGCTGTGTCTATGCAGCTCAAGCTCAAAATATTGACTTGGTACAGGTCAAGAAGGATGCAACAGCCTTTATGGTAGATAAGGATATCGAAAAAGACTATTCGCATATCAAGTTCACTGTTACGAAATTAGATATTTAGACGAAAACCCTGCCTCAAGGCAGGTTTTTACTAGGGAAAAGTGATAGCCAGAAATTTATGGATCAATCTTTTAAATTCCTAGTCCATGACTCGCGAGCCTTCAATAAACTAGTTGAGACTTAAAACTTGTGGATGAAAAATGAAGTTTTGTTTAAAAGAGCTTTTTGGAATTTAGAAGACCAAAAAATAGTTCAATACTATGGTAAAATTATTCCTTTTTGCATTTATACAACTTATTTAACACTGTGTTTATTCTTGTGATATAATGTCAAATTATAGAGTGGAGATCATTTAAAATGATTGATAAAGTAATTGAACAATATAAAAAGTCATGATAATCTTGATATTCGAGTAGAATTGCATAAGAGGTATTCTAAAAAATAAATTGGGATTTAACAATTGGATATTTTCTAACTACCAAAATACTGATGAGGTAACGATTCTAGAATTGGGATGTGGTACAGGAGAACTGTGGAAAAAGTAATCTTGATTCAATAGACAAGATGAAGCAATTGATTATAACGGATTTTTTTCTAATGACATGGTAGAAACTACGAAGTTAGTGATTGGGAATAGAGATAATGTTAACTATGAAAGAATGGATATCCAAAAATATTTCTTTTTAAAAAATGAAACTTTTGATATTGTTATTGCTAATATGCTTCTACATCATGTAAATGACATTGATAAAGCTATCTCTGAAGTGAATAGAGTATTAAAAAAAGGAGGATTTTTTTACTGTGCTACATTTGGTGAAAATGGAGTTGTAGATTATTTGGCAAGCTTTATTTAAAGATGTGGTTAATCAAAATTTGGAAAATAAAACTTTTACTTTTACAAAACGGGAAGACTTTTTAAATAGGTATTTTCGACACTGTGGAAAAAATTAATTTATGATGATGAGCTACAGGTGACAAGTATAGACGATCTAGTTCAATATATTCAATCCTTTGAAAGGAATTTCCGAAATAGGTTCACTAGAAGAGGAAATAATTCGTAATAGATTGGAAAGTGAGTTTAATAATGGTATGTTGATTATTCCTAAAGAATATGGTATGTTTATCGCTCGAAAAGAAAGTTAAGGGAACGAAATTGTGAAAAATTACGGAGAAGCTTTTTAGATATTTTTAGAAAATTAAACGGATATTCTTTAGAGTATGCTGCAGCTGATTCTATATCTAAATCTCAACTTTCTAGATTTGAAAGGGAGAAAATGAAATTTCTCTTTCAACGTTTTTTTGAATTATTATCAAATATCAATGTTTCGATCGAGAATTTTTGTAATTATCTAGAACATTATAAAAAGATCGGAGCTTGATGATTTTTGGTTAATTTATCTCCAAATTTTTATAGTTTGAATACTAAAGGATTGGAGAAATAAAAAAATGAGCAACAAAAACTTTTTGAGAAGAGTGGGGAAAAAATTCATAGAATAAATACAATTATGGTTCAAGGATTATTAAATCAGATAGATTGTAATTATGTAGTTAGTAGAGATGATCTAAATTTAGTATATGACTATTTATTCCAGAAGGAACGATGGGAGTCCTATGAGATAGCGCTGATTGGTAATTTATATCATCTTTTTGAAACAGATTATATCTACAGGGTCGGAAAAAGAAATACTAGAGCGTACACATTATTACGAAAAAAATCGGTAAGAATAGAAATTTAGTTGTGTCTGCTTGTTTAAATTTTTTTGGTTCTGTTGCCTTGAAAATTCACATCTAATATATGCAGACTACTTTGAAATGAAATTAAAAAAATTATTAAAAGATGACACAAAAAGTCTTTGAGAAATCTACCTTCAAATTTATAGAAGGATATAAAATATATCTGATAGAATCTAAAGAATCAGGAATTAAACAAATGCAAAATGTCATTAAATATTTTGAGTTTATTGAATCTAAAAAAATATTGCTTTATATTTTCAAAAAACGATTAAATGATCTGGTAGATTAAATAGCATTTTTCTCTGTTAAGGTATCCTTTTTAAAATGTTGTACTAAAAGATTGATGTTATGTAGAAATATAAAAACTAAATAATTTTGATACGAAGGTGATCTGAATTCTTTTATAGCAATCATCTTCGTATTTTTGTATTAAACAATATAAGGTTGTTGTAAGCTTACAAGGAACAAAGAAATTAAAAAAAGTATTAGTCTATCCATTTATTTTTGTATATCTCACGAATTATATCATAATGGATTTATTCCTTTTTGTGTTTACACAGCTTATTTTATACTACTAAAAACGAGGTCAGGATTTTTAATCCTGACCTCTGACAACTTTTACCGATTCTTTAGTTCTACGTAGCGTTTGTACCAAATGTTGACATAGGCTTCTGAGAAGGGGCCTCGTTCATTGTTGATCCAATCAACAAGAATCTTAACATGCTCTTTCAAAATATAGTCTAAATCATCAGGATAATTCATCTTACGCTTATGACGTTCATATTCTTCAACGTCCAAGAGGCGTTTCTCACCATCTGTAAAAACTTTAACATCTAAATCATAGTCGATGTATTTTAAAGCTTCTTCGTCTAGATAGTATGGGCTAGCCATGTTGCAGTAGTAGGAAATCCCATTATCACGAATCATGGCAATGATATTAAACCAATATTTTTTGTGAAAGTAAACAATAGCCGGTTCTCGAGTTACCCAACGACGACCGTCACTTTCGGTAACAAGTGTGTGGTCGTTGACGCCGATAATAGCGTTCTCTGTTGTTTTTAGTACCATGGTGTCTCGCCAAGTACGGTGAAGACTCCCATCATGCTTATAACTTTGAATTGTAATAAAGTCGCCTTCTTTTGGAAGTTTCATAACTAACCAACTTTCTACAATTTATAAGTTTATCGTTTACTATTGTATCACATTTTTGTTTAAAGTTCTTAGTTTTTCATGAAAAAATTAAAGATATTCTCTGAGAGCGCTGGCTATATCCGAAAAATCATAACCTTTTCTAGCTAAAACTTGGGTCAAACGTTGCTTAAGTTCGTATCCTTCATACTTACGCGAATATTTCCGATATTGCTTATCCAACTCTTTAAAGATTAGTTCCTGAACAGTTTCTTCATCGACCTGGTTATCTAGTTGATCAAAGGCTGTTTTAGCTTCCGAGTAGGAAAAACCTTTGTTGGTAAGATTTTGGATTATCTTATCTTGTAGAGCGCGAGCAGGCAATTTACCCTGATATTTTTTCAGTAGTTTTTCGGCTGTACGCTCTGCGACTTCCGTCAGATCAAATTCTTGTAAGACGTCTTGGATAACGACCTTAGCAACTCCTTTTTGAGAAATCTTTTGTATCAGCATGTAGCTTCCCTTGTCACCAGATAGCTGATTGGAGTTGATGATAGCATAAGCATATTGACGGTCATTGATCCAGTTGTCATCCTTGAGGGCTTGGATGACTTGTGGTATGATTTTCTCATCAATCTCATGTTTAACTAAATAGTCTCTGACTTCTTTTTCAGTACGGGCCTTGAAGGATAAGTGGTAGAGGGCCAGATTTTTTCCGTAGGAAAATTGTGCAAGGTCTGAATTTCTGCAAATTCTTGAGGACTAATTTCCTTATCCTTGGTCAACATAAAGCGAACAATGGTATCCTCTGTAATATAGCAGGTTTGGTCGCTATCAAGTTCTAGCAGATAGAGATGTTTTTTCTTTTCTAGTTTTGTGATTTTCATGGTTTTCCTTTTATCCAAACGCTTCAAAGGCAGCAACGAGTCGAAGTTTGTTGCTATCAACCAGCTCTCTCCCGTAACAGTCAAGAAATAGTTCAGCGTATTTAGGGTCATGTAGGTTATAGTTGAGGGACCAAACTGTCCAAAAGAGATCGATATGTCGGTCACTGAAATCAGCTAAGCCAAGGTCAATAAAGCAAGAGAAGTGGTCAGCATCTTTTAGAATAAAGTTCGGTAGACAGGCGTCCCCGTGAATAAAGGCATCTGTCTTTAAAAGGTGCCCATCTTCTCGAATGAGCTGGAAGGCCTCTTCGCGACTGCTAATCCGGAATTGGGGTAGGAGAGCCTTGGCATAGAACTCACCTTTTTCATAGTTTTTCAAGGCTCTGTCTTTATAGGCCTGTAAATGATTTTCTGATGGGAAATTTTGCGGATAAAAGCTGTGAAGTTTTTTAAGAGCCTCGGCCATGGTTCGGCAAATTTTTTCTGGCTGATCTAAAAAAGCGAGAGCATCATGGCCAATAGCCTCTTTCGTCAGAAGGTAGTCTTTATCTGTAGATAGATAGTGGATGACTGGAGTTCCTATTCCTTCTTGTTCAAACAAACTTGCAATGCTAGCTTCTCGCTCTAATCTTCCCTTTTGATCTATTTTCAAATAGTAACCTGAATCAAGATAGAGAACCCTTGCGCCTGAATGAGAAGAGCTGTCAGAAAGAGTTGCTCCCTCTATATAAGTTCGTAATTGCTCAGGAAAATCCAATGGGGAAAAATGAGATATCTTTGTATTCATGGTTTTATTGTAACATATTCTTAAACATTGAGAAACTACGTGGTATAATAGACTTATGAGTCTTAAAGTCAAACAAAAAATTCCATTAAAAATCAAGCGTATGGGGATAAACGGGGAAGGTATCGGATTTTTACCAGAAAACCCTTGTTTTTGTTCCAGGTGCCCTCAAGGGAGAAGATATCTATTGTCAGGTGACTTCTGTTAAGCGTAACTACGTTGAGGCCAAACTGCTTGAGGTCAATAAAAAATCTAAGTTTCGAGTGGTTCCAGACTGTACCATTTATAATGAGTGTGGTGGCTGTCAAATCATGCATCTGCACTATGACAAGCAGCTGGAGTTCAAGACGGATCTTCTCCATCAAGCTCTGAAAAAATTTGCACCTGAAGGCTATGAAAACTTTGAGATTAGACCAACCATTGGTATGCAGGAACCCAAGTATTATCGAGCTAAACTGCAATTCCAAACTCGAAAGTTTAAGGGTCAGGTCAAGACAGGATTATATGCTCAAAATTCGCATTATTTGGTCGAGTTAAAAGACTGTCTGGTTCAAGACAAGGAGACACAAGCTATTGCCAACCGCATTTCTGAGCTCTTGACCTATCATCAAATTCCGATTACGGATGAACGAAAAATCCTTGGAGTTCGGACCATCATGGTTCGTCGCGCACGAAAAACTGGTCAAGTCCAGATTATCATCGTAACCAATCGTCAATTAAATCTGACTCAATTTGTGAAAGATTTAGTCAAGGATTATCCTGAAGTAGTGACTGTTGCAGTCAATACCAATACTGCTAAAACTAGTGAGATTTATGGGGACAAGACAGAGATTATTTGGGGACAGGATAGTATTCGTGAGGGTGTATTAGACTATGAGTTTTCTCTCTCACCACGAGCTTTTTACCAACTCAATCCTGAACAGACTGAAATCCTCTATAGTGAAGCCGTTAAGGCCTTGGACGTAAATGAGAATGACCATCTGATTGATGCCTATTGTGGTGTTGGAACCATTGGTTTTGCCTTTGCCAAAAAAGTTAAAAGTCTGAGAGGGATGGATATTATTCCAGAAGCTATTGAGGATGCCAAAGAAAAATGCCCAGCGCATGGGTTATACCAATACTCACTATGAGGCTGGAACTGCAGAAGAAATCATCCCTCGTTGGTACAGGGAAGGCTATCGTGCCGATGCCTTGATTGTAGACCCGCCTCGTACCGGTTTAGATGACAAACTCTTGGATACCATCGTTAAATACGCTCCTGAAAAAGATGGTCTACATTTCCTGCAATGTATCTACCCTGGCGCGTGATTTAGTCCGCTTGGTTGAAGTCTATGACCTGCATTATATCCAGTCGGTTGATATGTTTCCACACACTGCGCGGACAGAAGCAGTGGTCAAATTAACCAAGAGAAAGCCAGACTCTAAATAGAATTGACGACTGGAAAGTATTTGAAAAGAAGACTTCTAGTTACAGAGTAAAATTTGCAAGCTCCCTCTATTTATGATAAAATAAGTAGAAAAATAAAATGAAAAAAAGAGGTATGTGAAATGTCACGTAAACCATTTATCGCTGGTAACTGGAAAATGAACAAAAACCCAGAAGAAGCAAAAGCATTCGTTGAAGCTGTAGCATCAAAACTTCCTTCATCAGACCTTGTTGAAGCTGGGATTGCTGTACCTGCTCTTGACTTGACAACTGTTCTTGCTGCTGCTAAAGGTTCAGATCTTAAAGTTGCTGCTCAAAACTGCTACTTTGAAAATGCAGGTGCTTTCACAGGTGAAACTAGCCCACAAGTTTTGAAAGAAATCGGTACTGACTATGTTGTGATCGGTCACTCAGAACGTCGTGACTACTTCCACGAAACAGATGAAGACATCAACAAAAAAGCAAAAGCAATCTTTGCGAACGGTATGCTTCCAATCATTTGTTGTGGTGAGTCACTTGAAACTTACGAAGCTGGTAAAGCTGCTGAATTCGTAGGTGCTCAAGTTTCAGCTGCTCTTGCAGGATTGACTGCAGAACAAGTAGCTTCATCAGTTATCGCTTATGAGCCAATCTGGGCTATCGGTACTGGTAAATCAGCTTCACAAGACGATGCACAAAAAATGTGTAAAGTTGTTCGTGACGTTGTAGCAGCTGACTTTGGTCAAGAAGTAGCTGATAAAGTACGTGTTCAATACGGTGGTTCAGTTAAACCTGAAAACGTTGCAGAATACATGGCTTGTCCAGACGTTGACGGAGCTCTTGTTGGTGGTGCATCACTTGATCCAGAAAGCTTCTTGGCATTGCTTGACTTTGTAAAATAAGCTTCAAATATCTGAGACAGACAGTTCCCTCCCTCGAGGTTAAGACTGCCTGTCTTCTTTTTAGTAAAAAGGCGTGCGAAAGCACGCTCTTTTCTGCATTTTATACTCAATGAAAATCAAAGAGCAAACTAGGAAGCTAGCCGCAGGCTGTACTTGAGTACGGCAAGGTGAGGCTGACGTGGTTTGAATTTGATTTTCGAAGAGTATTAGAAGAAAAAGAAAGGAGAATCATGCTGTATATTTGGTCTTATCTCAAACGTTATCCCAAGTGGCTACTATTAGACTTCCTCGGAGCTATTTTCTTTGTTATTGTCAATCTTGGGCTACCGACTGTACTGGCTCGTATGATTGACCAGGGAATCAACCAAGGTGACCAGGATAAACTCTATTTTTGGGCTATCATCATGTTGATCATAATCGTCTTGGGAACATTTGGGCGGATTGTTCTAGCCTATGCTGCTAGTAAACTAACTACCAATATGGTTAAGGACATGCGAAATGATGTTTATGCTAAATTACAAGAGTATTCTCATCACGAATATGAACAAATTGGTGTGTCTTCACTAGTTACTCGTATTACCAGTGATGCCTTTGTCCTCATGCAGTTTGCGGAACAGACGCTTAAGTTGGGTGTCATCACTCCCATGATGATGCTGTCGAGTATTCTCATGATTTTCTTGACGAGTCCTTCACTAGCCTGGATCGTAGCTTTTTCCGTACCTTTTCTAGCTGTTGTTGTCATTTATGTGGCGGTGAAAACGCGCCCCTTATCTGAAAAACAACAAAAAACACTGGACAAGATTAATCAGTATGTCCGTGAAAATTTGATGGGCTTGCGAGTGATTCGTGCCTTTGCACGTGAAGATTTCCAAGAAAATCGTTTTGAAGAGAAAAATGCAATCTATGCGGACAATTCCAATCGCTTGTTTAAATTAACTGGTTTGACTGAACCACTTTTTGTGCAAATCATTATTGCCATGATTGTAGCTATCGTTTGGTTTGCTTTGGATCCTCTCAAGCAAGGAAGTTTGCAGATTGGGGATTTGGTGGCCTTCATCGAGTATAGTTTCCATGCTCTCTTGTCCTTCCTTTTCTTATCAAACCTCTTTACTATGTATCCACGTACGGCTGTGTCTAGTGAGCGTCTGAAGGAAATCATGGACATGCCTATTTCCATTGATCCAAATGAGGATGGAGTTCAAGAAACAGAAACACATGGTTACTTAGAATTTGATAATGTGACCTTTGCTTATCCTGGGGAAACAGAAAGCCCTGTTTTGCATAATATTTCCTTTACTGCTAAACCGGGAGAAACCATTGCTTTTATCGGTTCAACTGGATCAGGTAAGTCTACTCTGGTTCAATTGATTCCTCGATTCTACGATGTTACTCTAGGAAAAATAAAGGTCGATGGTGTTGATGTCCGAGATTACCGTCTCAAATCACTCCGTCAGAAGATTGGTTTTATTCCACAAAAGGCCTTGCTCTTTACAGGGACTATCGCAGACAATCTCCGTTACGGGAAAGAGGATGCCAGTCATGAGGACTTGCACCAAGCAGCTGATGTGGCCCAAGCCAAAGACTTTATCGAAAGTCGAGAAGAAGGTTTTGCAACGCATCTGGCCGAGGGCGGAAGCAACCTATCAGGTGGTCAGAAACAACGTTTGTCGATTGCCCGAGCAGTCATCAAGGGCCCAGATATCTATATCTTTGATGATTCTTTCTCAGCCTTGGACTACCGTACAGATGCTATCTTACGCCGTCGTCTCAAGGAAGTGACACAAGACGCTACGGTATTGATTGTTGCGCAACGTGTTGGAACTATCATGGATGCTGACCAGATTATCGTCCTTGATAAGGGTGAAATCGTTGGTCGTGGTCGTCATGAAGAATTAATGGAAACCAATGACATTTATCGAGAAATTGCTGAGTCGCAGCTGAAAAATGCGTCTCTAACAGAAGAATAGGAGGTAAAGGATGAAACAACAATCTAGTCTAGCTCGTCTATGGAGCTATTTAAAAGCCTACCGATTCTCTGTTTTCTTCGCAGTCTTCTTGAAAATAGTCAGCGTCATTATGAGTGTTATCGAGCCATTCATATTGGGGCTTGCTATCACTGAGTTAACAAGAAATCTCCTTGCTATGGCAAATGGTGTTGCAGGAGCGGGTATCAATACCAGCTATATCGCAGCAATTCTAGTGTTCTATCTCTTGCGTGGTCTTCTCTATGAGTTGGGTTCTTACTACTCAAACTACTTTATGACCAATGCTGTGCAGTCTATGGTACAGGATTTGCGAAATGAAATGAGTGAAAAAATCAACCGCATCCCTGTGTCTTACTTTGACAAGCACCAGTTTGGAGATTTGTTAGGCCGTTTTACCAGTGATGTAGAGACTGTTTCAAATGCCCTTCAACAATCCTTCTTACAGATTGTCAATGCAGTCTTTACCATTCTTTTTGTTATGGGAATAGTGCTCTATCTAAATATTCAGTTGGCTATCGTTGTCATTTTATCGATTCCGGTTACCTATTTTGGAGCTAAAATAATTCTGGATCGTTCGCAACCATACTTTAAACAGCAGGCAGCTATATTGGGACGTATGAATGGATTTGTACAGGAAAACTTGACAGGTTTCAATGTTCTAAAACTTTTCGGACGCGAAGAAAACTCTCAAGAGAGATTTGAAAAGATTACGGATGAATTGCAACAGGTTGGATTCAAGGCGAGCTTTATTTCAGGATTGATGATGCCTGCCCTTCATATCGTGTCTGATTTAACTTACTTAATTGTTGCAGTATTAGGTGGATTGCAGGTTATCGCAGGCCGCTTGACGATTGGTAATATGCAGGCCTTCGTTCAGTATGTGTGGCAAGTCAGCCAGCCAATCCAAAATATTACTCAATTAGCAGGGCAAATGCAAAGTGCTAAGTCTTCGCTTGATCGTGTCTTCGAAGTTCTAGATGAACAGGAAGAAGTCCAAACTGCTGAAGTGAAAGAACTAGCACCATTGACAGGTCAAGTTAGTTTCAAAAATGTCGATTTCCAATATGTGGAAAACAAACCATTGATTCGCAATTTTAATTTAGATGTTGAACCTGGAGAGATGGTAGCTATCGTTGGACCTACTGGAGCAGGGAAAACAACCTTGATTAACCTTCTCATGCGTTTTTACGATGTGACAGCTGGTGCCATTTTAGTGGATGGCCAAGATATTCGTGACCTGTCTCGTCAGGACTATCGTTGCCAGTTTGGGATGGTCCTACAGGATGCCTGGCTCTATGAAGGCAGTATCAAGGAAAATCTTCGCTTTGGAAATCTGGATGCAACAGATGAAGAAATCGTTGAAGCTGCTAAGGCGGCCAATGTTGACCACTTTATCCGCACCCTTCCTGGTGGCTATAACATGGAAATGAACCAAGAATCAAGTAATATTTCTCTTGGTCAGAAACAGCTTTTAACCATTGCGCGTGCCCTCTTGGCAGATCCAAAAATTCTAATCCTTGACGAAGCGACCTCATCAGTCGATACTCGTTTAGAACTCTTGATTCAAAAGGCTATGAAACGTTTGATGAAGGGGAGAACAAGCTTTGTCATTGCCCATCGACTTTCGACTATTCAGGAAGCTGACAAAATTTTTGGTGCTGAAAGATGGGACAGATTATCGAACAGGGAAATCATGAAAGTCTCTTAGCTGCAAAAGGTTTCTATTATGACCTTTATCAAAGCCAATTCTCTAATAAAAACAGCGAAAATAACTAAAAAACATCTTCTCATTTTCTTAAATTATCAGTCAATTACAACTTTTTAATATGGGTTAATTTCTTGATTTTATCTACTAGGAGTAGTATACTGAGATAGTAATCAATAAATATGGTTGCAAAAATAATTTTACGAGGTGAGAAAAATGGTTGAATTGAAAAAGGATGCATTAAAAGACGTAGCAACATTAACTAAACCAGCGGCAGAAGCGCTAGTAAATACAAAGGAAGTTTTGAATCAAGCCGTAGCTGACTTGTACGTAGCACATATCGCTCTTCATCAAGTACACTGGTACATGCGTGGACGTGGTTTTATGGTATGGCATCCTAAAATGGATGAATATATGGATAGTCTAGATGCTTACCTTGATGAAATCAGCGAACGTTTGATTACACTTGGTGGCAAACCATACTCTACTTTGACAGAATTCCTTCAACACAGTGAAATCGAAGAAGGAGTTGGAGAATTCCGTAACGTAGAAGAAAGTTTGGAACGTGTCCTTGAAATTTATCGTTACCTTATCACTCTTTTCCAAAAAGCATTGGATGTAACAGATGAAGAAGGTGATGATGTAACCAATGATATCTTCGTTGGTGCTAAAGCTGACCTTGAAAAAACAGTTTGGATGCTTGCAGCAGAATTAGGACAAGCACCTGGTTTGTAAGATACTGCATTTTTCTAAAAATCCGTAGAAGTTTTCTACGGATTTTTTCTATTCAGGAGGGCATTCCAAAACAGTCTTTTTTGAAGATTTTTGATAAAATAGAACTATCAATGAAAAGGATGAAAGCATGACAAAGAAAATCGTAGCCATTTGGGCTCAAGATGAAAAGGGTGTAATCGGGAAAGAGGATCGTTTGCCTTGGCATTTGCCAGCAGAGTTAAAACATTTTAAAGAAACAACCTTGAATCATGCCATTTTAATGGGCCGTGTAACCTTTGATGGAATGGGACGACGTTTGCTTCCAGGACGTGAGACCTTGATTTTGACGCGCAATCCTGAAGAGTCAATTGATGGTGCTCTGGTTTTCCAAAATGTTGAGGATGTTTTAGACTGGTATCATCATCAGGCTAAGAATCTCTATATCCTTGGTGGCAAGCAGATTTTTCAGCTTTTTGAACCTTATCTCGATGAGATTATTGTGACACAAATTCATGCTCAAGTTGAAGGGGATACCTATTTCCCAGAAGATTTTGACTTGACTGCTTTTGAGACTGTTGCAAGCAAATCTTATACTAGAGATGAGAAAAATGCCTATGATTTTACCATCGAATATAGAAAGAGAAAGGAAGTCTAATGGAGCGTAGTATTTTTGGATTTTTTACAGCTCTTTTGTGTGCTGTCTGTTTTGTAGCTGGAACACACGCTTTTCGTAAAAAGCGCTTTGGACTTGCTACTCTACTTTGGCTTAATGCTTTTACAAACTTGGTGAATAGCATTCATGCTTTTTATATGACCTTATTTTAGATAGAATGAATAGTTAGAACGGAAGGGAATCATGTCTACAAATAGGAAAAATGATATGATGGTTTATTGCTCATTTTGTGGCAAAAGCCAAGAAGAAGTTAAAAAAATAATTGCTGGGAACAATGCCTTTATCTGTAATGAATGTGTGGAGTTGGCCCAGGAAATTATTCGTGAGGAGTTGGCTGAGGAAGTTTTGGCGGACTTGTCTGAGGTACCAAAACCAATCGAACTCCTAAACATCTTGAACCACTATGTGATTGGTCAAGATCGTGCTAAACGTGCTTTGGCAGTTGCTGTATATAACCACTACAAACGCATCAATTTCCATGACACTCGTGAAGAGTCAGAAGATGTGGATTTGCAAAAATCAAACATTTTGATGATTGGCCCAACAGGTTCAGGGAAGACTTTCCTTGCTCAAACACTTGCTAGAAGTTTGAATGTACCATTTGCCATTGCAGATGCAACAGCTCTTACTGAGGCTGGTTATGTCGGTGAGGACGTTGAAAATATCCTCCTCAAACTCTTGCAAGCAGCTGACTTTAATATCGAACGTGCAGAACGTGGAATTATCTACGTAGACGAAATCGACAAGATTGCTAAGAAGAGCGAGAACGTGTCTATCACACGTGATGTTTCTGGTGAAGGTGTGCAACAAGCCCTCCTCAAGATTATCGAGGGAACTGTAGCTAGCGTACCACCTCAAGGTGGACGCAAACATCCACAACAAGAAATGATTCAAGTGGATACGAAAAATATCCTCTTTATCGTGGGTGGTGCCTTCGATGGAATCGAAGAAATTGTCAAACAGCGTTTGGGTGAAAAAGTGATTGGTTTCGGACAAAATAACAAGGCCATTGACGAAAATAGTTCTTACATGCAAGAAATCATCGCAGAAGATATTCAAAAATTCGGTATTATTCCTGAGTTGATTGGACGCTTGCCTGTCTTTGCAGCCTTGGAGCAGTTGACTGTAGATGATTTGGTTCGCATCTTGAAGGAACCAAGAAATGCCTTGGTTAAACAATACCAGACCTTGCTTTCTTATGATGATGTAGAGCTTGAATTTGACGATGAAGCTCTTCAGGAAATTGCAAATAAAGCTATCGAACGTAAAACGGGTGCGCGTGGTCTTCGCTCAATTATCGAAGAAACCATGCTAGACGTTATGTTTGAAGTTCCAAGTCAAGAAAATGTGAAAACTGTTCGTATCACAAAAGAAGCGGTTGACGGAACGGCTAAGCCAATCCTAGAGACAGCCTAGAGGTGACTATGGAAATCAATACACACAATGCTGAGATTTTGCTGAGTGCAGCCAACAAGTCCCACTATCCAGAGGATGAACTTCCTGAGATTGCTCTTGCAGGTCGCTCAAATGTTGGGAAGTCAAGTTTTATCAACACCATGCTCAATCGTAAAAATCTAGCTCGTACTTCAGGAAAACCAGGAAAAACACAACTACTCAATTTCTTTAACATTGATGATAAGATGCGTTTTGTGGATGTGCCTGGTTATGGTTATGCCCGTGTTTCCAAAAAGGAACGTGAAAAATGGGGTCGTATGATTGAGGAGTACTTGACTACTCGAGAAAATCTTCGAGCGGTTGTTAGTCTCGTTGACCTTCGTCATGACCCGACAGCAGATGATGTGCAGATGTACGAATTTCTTAAGTATTATGAGATTCCTGTCATCATTGTGGCGACTAAGGCAGACAAGATTCCGCGTGGCAAATGGAACAAGCACGAATCAGCTATTAAAAAGAAATTAAACTTTGATCCAAGTGATGATTTTATCCTCTTTTCATCTGTGACAAAAGCAGGAATGGATCAGGCTTGGGATGCTATTTTAGAAAACTGTGAGGAATACAAATGGCAAAAACAATTCATACAGATAAAGCTCCAAAGGCAATCGGGCCTTACGTTCAAGGAAAAATCGTTGGCAACCTTTTGTTCGCTAGCGGTCAAGTCCCTCTATCTCCTGAAACTGGAGAAATCGTAGGAGAAACAATCCAAGAACAGACTGAACAAGTCTTGAAAAATCATTGGAGCTATTTTAGCAGAAGCAGGTACAGATTTTGACCATGTTGTTAAAACAACTTGTTTCTTGAGTGATATGAACGACTTTGTTCCTTTTAATGAGGTTTACCAAACAGCCTTTAATAAGGAGTTTCCAGCTCGTTCAGCTGTGGAAGTAGCTCGTCTTCCTCGCGATGTAAAAGTCGAAATTGAAGTCATCGCAGAGATTGGATAAGCGAGTTGAAGTTTGGTTCTTCCAAGCTTCTTTTGATATAAGGAGACTATGATGACAGTGAAACAACTTCACCTGGTGATCGTAACAGGGATGAGTGGTGCAGGGAAAACCGTAGCCATTCAATCTTTTGAAGATTTAGGATATTTTACGATTGATAATATGCCACCTGCTCTCTTGCCAAAGTTTTTGCAGTTGGTAGAGACCAAGGATGACGACCACAAGTTGGCCCTAGTGGTGGATATGCGTAGTCGTTCTTTCTTCTCAGAGATTCAGGCTGTCTTGGATGAATTGGAAAATCAAGATGATTTGGACTTTAAAATCCTCTTTTTGGATGCGGCAGATAAGGAATTGGTAGCACGCTATAAGGAAACTAGAAGAAGTCACCCTCTAGCAGCAGATGGTCGTATCTTGGACGGGATCAAATTGGAACGCGAACTCTTGGCTCCATTAAAAAATATGAGTCAAAACGTGGTTGACACAACAGAGTTAACTCCTCGTGAACTTCGTAAAACCATTGCAGAGCAATTTTCGGACCAAGAACAAACTCAGTCCTTCCGTATCGAGGTCATGTCTTTTGGATTTAAATACGGAATTCCAATTGATGCTGATTTGGTATTTGATGTTCGCTTTTTACCAAACCCATACTATTTTCCAGAACTTCGTAATCAGACGGGTGAGGACAAGGCGGTTTATGACTATGTTATGAATCATGAGGAATCTGAGGATTTCTACCGACATTTGTTAGCATTGATTGAACCAATTCTACCAGGTTATAAAAAAGAAGGAAAATCTGTTTTAACCATTGCAGTGGGTTGTACAGGTGGTCAACACCGAAGCGTTGCCTTTGCCAAACGATTAGCCAATGATTTGGCGAAACATTGGCCTGTAAATGAAAGCCATCGTGATAAAGACCGAAGAAAGGAAACGGTAAACCGTTCATGAGAAAACCCAAAATTACGGTGATTGGTGGTGGAACCGGGATCCCTGTTATTTTAAATAGTCTACGGGAAAAAGACGTCGAAATTGCAGCCATAGTAACCGTTGCGGATGATGGTGGTTCTTCAGGTGAATTGCGTAAGAATTTTCAACAGTTGACACCTCCAGGGGATTTACGTAATGTCCTTGTAGCCATGTCAGATATGCCAAAATTCTATGAAAAGGTCTTTCAATACCGTTTTTCAGAGGATGCTGGTGCTTTTGCTGGTCATCCATTAGGAAACATTATCATAGCTGGATTATCTGAAATGCAGGGTTCGACCTATAATGCCATGCAATTGCTGAGTAAATTCTTCCATACTACAGGAAAGATTTATCCCTCTAGTGACCATCCTTTGACGCTCCATGCTGTCTTTAAAGATGGATCAGAAGTTGCTGGGGAAAGTCACATTGCAGATCATCCAGGTATGATTGACCATGTCTATGTGACAAACACTCTAGATGATGAAAAACCGCAGGCTAGCCGTCGAGTTGTCAATACTATTCTTGAGAGTGATATGATTGTCTTGGGACCAGGTTCACTCTTTACTTCGATTTTGCCTAATATCGTCATTGAAGAAATCGGTCAGGCACTTCTGGAAACTAAGGCAGAGATTGCCTATGTTTGCAATATTATGACTCAACGTGGAGAGACAGAGCATTTCTCAGATAGTGATCACGTAGCAGTCTTGCATCGTCATTTGGGCCGTCCATTTATCGATACTGTCCTTGTTAACATCGAAAAGGTTCCGAGGGACTATATGGATACCAACCGTTTTGATGAGTATTTGGTGCAGGTTGAGCATGATTTTGAAGGTTTGCGTAAGCAAGTCCCACGTGTCATTTCATCCAACTTTCTACGCTTGGAAAATGGGGGAGCCTTTCACGATGGTGATTTAATCGTAGATGAGCTCATGCGTATCATACAGGTGAGAAAATGAGTTTTACAGTAGCAGTAAAAGAAGAAATTTTAAGTCAGCATCACCTGAGTCGTCATGAATTGTCAGCTATTATCAAGATGTCTGGTAGTATTGGTTTATCGAGCTCTGGTTTGACCTTGTCCGTCATTACAGAAAATGCTAAGTTGGCCCGTCATCTCTATGAATCTTTCTTGCACTTTTATGGCATCAAATCTGATATTCGTCACCACCAGAGAAGTAATCTTAGAAAAAATCGTGTCTATACTGTTTTTACAGATGAGCGAGTCCAGGAGCTTTTAGCAGATTTACGCTTAGCGGATTCTTTCTTTGGCTTGGAAACTGGGATTGATCCAGAGATTTTAGGAGATGAGGAAGCAGGTCGTGCCTATCTCTGTGGAGCCTTTTTGGCAAATGGGAGTATTCGGGATCCTGAGTCAGGCAAGTATCAGCTAGAAATAAGTTCTGTTTATCTGGACCACGCCCAAGGGATTGCTTCGCTCTTGCAGCAGTTCTTGCTAGATGCTAAAGTGATTGAACGAAAAAAAGGGCGCGGTGACCCTATCTTCAGCGAGCGGAAGATATTATGGATTTCTGATTTTTAGTGGGAGCCATGGAGGCGAGAGATACGTTTTGAAGGCGTCAAGATTCTCCGAGAAACTCGCAATGATCTCAATCGTGCTAATAATGCAGAGACAGCAAATATCGCTCGTACGGTTTCTGCGAGTATGAAAACTATCAACAATATCAGTAAAATCATGGATACTGTAGGTCTAGATAACCTACCAGTAGATTTGCAGGAAGTAGCGCATTTGCGTATCCAACATCCGGACTACTCTATCCAGCAATTGGCTGACAGTTTGACAAATCCACTCACAAAAAGTGGTGTCAATCATAGATTGAGAAAGATTAATAAAATTGCTGATGAACTTTAAAACCACGAATCCTAGGATTCGTGGTTGTTTTCTTATAAACTTGTAGAGTGTTTTGGTTGTACTTTTTGTTGAGGGTCGATGTAGTTAATGGCATTGTTGACAGCAGTTGGTGCTTCACCAAGACCTGTTGCAATCAAGTCAATCTTACCCTCATAGTAGCAGCAGTCACCGATAGCGTAAATTCCAGCTTGACTTGATTCTTGCTTGCTATTGACGATAATCTTGTGACGGTTAAGGTCAAGTCCCCAGTTTTTAAGATTACCAACTGATGATTTGAAGCCATAGTTGACAAAGAGGTGGTCGATTTCAATAGTTTCGGTCTCATCGGATTTGACTTTTGTAATTTCAAGCTTGTCAAGAGTTTTTCCATCTCCAAGAAGTTGACTTGGCACAAATGGTGTTTTGATAGTCACAGATGACTCTTGAAGGGCTTGTACACTATGTTCGAGCGCCCGGAAGTTGTCCCGACGGTGAACAAGTGTAGTTGGGGCAATCTTTTCAAAAGCTAAGGCCCAGTCTACAGCAGAGTCTCCTCCACCCAGGATGGTTACTTTCTTGCCAGCATATTGTTGAATGTTAGAAACGTGGTAATGGATATTTTCATAACTATCAACACCATCCAATTCAAGTGGACGCGGTTTAAAGGCACCTCCCCCCATAGCGATAATGACAGCTTTACTACTATGAATACCTTTAGTAGTTGTTATCTTAAATACATCATTCTCTTTTTCAATTTCAAGAACAGTTTCATTGAGATGTGCTGGTGTATCAAAACCTTTTAGTTGTTCTAAGAGGCGATTAGTTAGTTCTTCACCAGTGAGATTTGGGAAACCTGGGACATCAAGAATTTGTTTTTCAGGATAAAGAATGGCAGGTTGGCCACCTAATTGAGGAAGAGAGTCAATGATTTGTACTTTAGCTTGACGTAAATTTGCATAAAAGGCTGCGAAAGACCAACTGGGCCACCCCCTATGATGGTAATATCATATAATTCAGACATGGTTTCTCCTTATTTCATTTTTATCATTTTATTCTATCATATTTTCTGCCAATTTAAAATGAGGTAGGGGAGAAAAATTTCCATTAAAAATGGTATAATGAAGAGAAGCTTTTTTGGAGAGGGGACACAGGATGAATTTTCAGCAATTATCTAATCTTCAATACTGGTCTAGTTTATTTTCCAGTCCTTGGAGTATTGCGATAAATGTGATTGATATTCTAATCGTTGCTTATATCTTATATCAATTTACAAAATCAATTGCAGGAACCAAGATTATGATTCTGGTTCGAGGCGTTTTAGTTTTTATCTTAGCTCAGATTGCGGCTAATTTTTTGGGCTTGACGACTATTTCCTGGTTGATTAACCAATTGATTACCTATGGAGTTATCGCAGCGGTTGTTATCTTTTCTCCAGAAATTCGGATAGGTTTGGAACGATTAGGTCGAGCTACGGATTTCTTTTCCAAATACTCCTATGAGTTCAGAAGAGCAGATGGTCCAGGCTTTTGTAAAATCGGTTGAGTATATGAGCCCACGGAAGATTGGAGCTTTGGTAGCTGTTCAACGTGTGAGAACCTTGCAGGAGTACATCGTTACAGGAATTCCTTTGGATGCTAAGATTTCTGCTGAGTTATTAATTAACATCTTTATCCCAAACACACCTTTACATGATGGTGCAGTCATTATAAAAGGTGATCGAATAGCTGTAACATCTGCTTATCTTCCACTTACTGAGAACACTGGTATTTCCAAAGAGTTTGGAACTCGTCACCGTGCAGCCATTGGTTTATCAGAAGTTTCAGATGCCCTTACTTTTGTTGTATCAGAAGAAACTGGGGGTATATCCATCACCTACAATGATGTCTTCAAACATGATCTAAGTTTGGAAGAATTCGAGGAAGAACTACGTCGTATTCTGATCCCTAAGGATTCACAAGAACCAAGCTTAAAAGAACGTTTATTAGGAGGGTGGAATAATGAAAAGAAATAGCCTTTATATCATCTCCTCACTCCTCTTTGCATGTGTCCTATTTATCTATGCAACATCAATCAATTATCAAAACAATACTAATGCGAGACAAACTAAAACTGAAACCTACACCAATACAGTAGTCAATGTACCGATTGATATTCAGTATGATAGTGCGCAGTATTTCATTAGTGGATTTAGCTCAGAAGTAACGGTATTTCTGACTGGTTCAAATCGGGTGACTTTGGCCAGTGAGATGAAAGAGAGCACTCGTAAATTTAAAGTGACTGCGGATTTATCACAAGCTACAGAAGGAACGATTGAAGTTCCCTTAACCATTGAAAATCTTCCAAGTGGTTTGACAGCTGTAGCAACACCTCAAAAGATCACAGTCAAGATTGGTAAGAAAGTTACTCGTGATAATGTACCTGTTGTACCTCAAATTGATTCTAGTCAAATTGATGAGAAGATTATAATCGAACGTGTGACTGTTTCTGATGAAAAAGTTTCAGTAACTAGTGATGCGGATACATTATCTAAGATTGATCGGATTGTTGCAGTTTTACCAACGAGTGAACAGATTACAGGGAACTATTCTGGATCAGTTCCTTTGCAAGCTGTTGATAAAAATGGAGCTGTCTTACCAACAGTGATTACACCTTTTGAAACTACTATGAAAGTAACGACCAAAGCTGTAAGAACAACAAGTAGCACAACCACAACAAGTAATACTTCATCTACTGAAAACTCTTCAACGACAGCAGCAGAGACGAAGTCAGAATCTTAAAATAAACATTATACTAGAAAAGGAATGATAAAATGGGTAAATATTTTGGAACGGACGGAGTCCGTGGAGAAGCAAACGTAGAATTAACGCCAGAATTGGCCTTTAAATTGGGTCGCTTTGGAGGATATGTCCTCAGTCAACATGCGACAGAAGCCCCTAAGGTTTTTGTTGGACGCGATACACGTATTTCAGGGGAAATGTTAGAAGCAGCCTTGATTGCTGGTCTTCTTTCTGTGGGAATTCACGTTTATAAACTTGGTGTACTTGCTACGCCTGCAGTAGCATACTTGGTGAAAACTGAGGGGGCAAGTGCTGGGGTCATGATTTCAGCAAGCCACAATCCAGCTCTAGATAACGGGATTAAATTCTTTGGTGGTGATGGCTTTAAGCTAGATGATGACAAAGAAGCAGAAATCGAAGCCTTACTAGATGCTAGCGAAGATACTCTTCCACGTCCAAGTGCCGAAGGACTAGGTACAGTTGTTGATTACCCAGAAGGCTTGCGTAAATATGAAGCCTACCTTGTTTCGACTGGAACTCCCCTTGAAGGAATGAAAGTAGCCTTGGATACTGCAAATGGTGCAGCTTCTACAAGTGCCCGCCAAATCTTTGCAGACTTGGGTGCTCAATTAACAGTCATTGGAGAAATGCCAGACGGCCTTAATATCAATTTGAATGTTGGTTCAACTCATCCAGAAGCCTTACAAGAACTTGTAAAAGAAAGCCAATCTGCAATTGGTTTAGCCTTTGATGGGGACAGCGACCGTTTGATTGCAGTAGATGAAAATGGTGAGATTGTCGACGGTGATAAGATTATGTATATCATCGGTAAATACCTTTCTGAAAAAGATCAATTGGCACAAATACAATTGTAACAACAGTTATGTCCAACCTTGGTTTCCATAAGGCCTTGGACCGTGAAGGCATTAATAAAGCTGTCACTGCTGTTGGAGACCGCTATGTAGTTGAAGAAATGAGAAAATATGGCTACAACCTTGGAGGAGAACAGTCAGGTCACGTTATCTTGATGGATTACAATACCACAGGTGATGGACAACTTTCAGCGGTTCAATTGACCAAAATCATGCAAGAAACAGGTAAGAGCTTATCTCAGTTGGCTTCAGAAGTAACGATTTACCCACAAAAATTGGTCAATATCCGTGTGGAAAATGCCATGAAAGAAAAAAAGCTATGGAGGTTCCAGCTATCAAGGCTATTATCGATAAGATGGAAGAAGAGATGGCAGGTAACGGACGTATCCTCGTTCGCCCAAGTGGAACTGAGCCACTATTGCGTGTCATGGCTGAAGCTCCAACAACTGAAGAAGTAGACTACTATGTGGATACTATTGCCGAAGTTGTGAAAGCAGAGATTGGAATTTAGGAAAGTTAGCAGAAAATAAGAAAATATGTTACAATGTCAAAGTAAATTGTAACCATGGAGAATATGATGAATTTAAAACGTGAACAAGAATTTGTTAGTCAGTATCACTTTGATGCACGTAATTTTGAATGGGAAAATGAAAACGGAATTCCTGAAACAAAGGTTGATGTCAATTTCCAACTACTTCAACATGATCAAGAAAACCAAGTGACTTCTCTCGTAGTTGTTTTGAGCTTTATGATTGTCTTTGATAAATTTGTTATCAGTGGTACTATTTCTCAAGTCAACCACGTTGAAGGTCGTATCGTTGATCAACCAAGTGACTTTAGTCAAGAAGAAGTTGAGACGCTTGCTCGTCCTTCTTTGGATATGCTAAACCGTTTAACTTATGAAGTAACGGAAATTGCACTAGATTTACCAGGGATTAATTTGGAGTTTTAAAAAGAATGAAACTTAGCGGTCATAACAGACTCATCTGCTTTTCTACAAGCGGAAACCTTGCGGAAAGAAGATTTATTTGTGCTTGACATTCCTGTGAATATCGACGGACAGGAGTATGTTGAAGGTGTAAATCTAACCGCTCAAGAATTTTATGAAAAAATGGCTCGTTCATCTGAACTACCTAAAACAAGTCAACCAAGTATTGCAAAGTTGGATGAAATTTTATCATCATTAAAAGAAAAAGGCTATACTCATGTTTTGGGTCTCTTCCTATCTTCTGGAATCTCAGGATTTCACCAGAATATTCAGTATATGACTGATGAGTTTGAAGGTCTAACCATTGCTTTTCCTGATACTCGTATTACAAGTGCCCCTCTAGGTTTCATGGTAGAAAGTGTTTTTCAATGGTCTGAGCAGGGATATGATTTCCAGTCTATACTAGATAAGTTAACCGAACAGATTGAAAATACTTCTGCCTTTATCATGGTAGATGACCTTGATCATCTGGTTAAAGGTGGTCGTTTATCAAATGGCGCAGCTATTTTAGGGAATCTTCTTAGCATTAAACCAATTCTATATTTCAATGACCAAGGTGTTATCGAAGTTTATGAGAAGGTTCGTACAGAGAAGAAAGCAACAAAACGTTTGGTTGAAATTGTCAAAGAAGTAACAAGTAATGGAAATTATCAGATTACTGTAATTCACGGGAATGCTCCTCAAAAAGCAGCAGACTTGCGTCAGCTTTTGTTAGACGGCGGAGTAGCTACAGACATTTCAATTGCAACCTTCGGTAGTGTTATTGGGACTCACCTGGGAGAAGGAAGTATTGCTTTAGGTTATACACCAATCGTCTAGATTGTTCTTGCAGGCTTTGTATCTTAGGACTGAACACTGGACTATTCTGCCTCTTGAAAAAAGATGCCTGTCTTGCCTTTCGTGGAAAGTCAGCGCCATTCCCTATTTTTCATGGGCAGCTAACGTCCTTTGTATCTTAGAATTGAACACGCCTGGAACCCTATGTGAAAAAGATAGTTCTTCCAAGGAGAAGAAACTCCTTGATCAGAACTCCTATTTTCACTTTGTGTTCTTGCAGGCTTTGTATCTTAAATAGGAGTAAAGATGAGTATTCGAGTGATTATTGCTGGTTTTAAGGGAAGAATGGGCCAATCTGCTTGTCAGATGGTTTTGTCTGATCCTGAACTTGAGCTAGTAGCTGTTTTGGATCCTTTTGAGTCTGTATCTGAATGGCAAGGTGTTCCTGTATACAATGATAAGGAAACCCTAATTGGTATTAGTGCTGATGTTTGGGTGGACTTTACTACACCAGCTGTCGCCTATGAGAATACACGCTTTGCTCTTGAAAATGGCTTTGCTCCAGTAGTAGGAACGACAGGTTTCACCAGTCAAGAAATTGAAGACTTAAAAGAATTGTCTCGTTCCAAAGACTTGGGTGGCTTGATTGCTCCTAACTTTGCCTTGGGTGCTGTCTTACTGATGCAATTTGCAGCACAAGCAGCTAAATACTTCCCAAATGTGGAGATTATTGAACTTCACCATGATAAGAAAAAAGATGCGCCGAGCGGGACAGCTATCAAAACAGCTGAGTTGATGGCTGAAGTTCGTGAGTCTATTCAACAAGGTGCTAATGATGAGGAAGAACTCATTGCTGGTGCTCGTGGTGCCGACTTTGATGGTATGCGTATCCACTCAGTTCGCTTGCCAGGATTAGTAGCCCATCAGGAAGTTATTTTTGGAAATCAAGGAGAAGGATTGACCCTGCGTCATGACTCCTATGATCGTAGCTCCTTCATGACAGGGGTGAATTTGGGAATCAAAGAAGTTGTCAAGCGTCATGAGCTTGTCTATGGATTAGAACACTTACTATGAAATTAACAAAAATGCCTTCTGAATTTCAGAAGGCTTTACCAGTATTAGAAAAAATTAAAGAAGCAGGATTTGAGGCTTATTTTGTGGGTGGGTCCGTTAGGGATGCCCTTCTTAACCGCTCCATCCATGATGTGGATATTGCGACTTCATCTTATCCAGAAGAGACCAAGCAGATTTTTCCACGCACAGCTGATATCGGTATTGAGCATGGTACTGTTTTGGTTTTAGACGGAGATGAAGAGTACGAAGTTACCACTTTTCGAACAGAAGATGTCTATGTAGACTATCGGAGACCAAGTTCTGTTTCTTTTGTTCGTTCACTGGAAGAAGACCTTAAGCGCCGAGATTTCACAGTCAATGCCTTTGCCTTGGACGAGACAGGGGAAATCATCGATTTATTTGATGGTCTCAAAGATTTAGAAAATCAAGTCCTGAGAGCGGTTGGAGTCGCCAGTGAGCGTTTCAACGAAGATGCCCTGCGTATTATGCGTGGATTTCGTTTTCAGGCTAGTCTTGGTTTTGAACTCGAGCAAGAAACGTTTGAAGCGATGAAGGCCTTAACGTCGCTCTTGGAGAAGATTTCTGTGGAACGCACCTTTGTCGAGTTTGATAAGCTTTTACTGGCTCCCTACTGGCGAGTAGGCTTATCTTCTATGATTGCAAGCAAAGCTTATGATTATCTTCCAGATATGGTAGGCAGTCAGGAGAAACTCCAGTCTTTGTTTGATTTAGAGGGTAATTTCACTTTTGAATCTTCTGAACAAGCTTGGGCAGCACTTTTATGGGTTTTAGAAGTAGAAGATGCTCAAAAGTTTTTGAAACATTGGAAGACTTCACGCCAATTTGCTAAGCAGGTAAAGGATTTGCTGTCTATTTTGGCTCTCCGAGAAGAAGGGGAACTAGGTAGACGTGATTGTTACCGTTTTGATTTGGACTTGCTTTTACAGGCTGAAAATCTTCGCAGAGCTCAAGGGAAGGAAGTCAACCCACAAGCGATCACAGAAACCTACGAGAGCTTGACTATTCATGATAAGAAAGAGATGCAAATTAATGGTGGCATTCTCATCAAGGAATATGGCTATCATCCAGGTCCAGAATTAGGAGATGTTTTAGAGGAAATTGAGTACGCTATTGTGGATGGTAATCTAGATAATGAAGTGGAAGCCATTCATGCATACTTAAGGGAGAGAAAATGAGTGATTTTATCGTTGAAAAACTAAGCAAATCAGTTGGTGATAAGACCGTCTTTAAGGATATTTCCTTTATCATCCATGACTTGGACAGAATTGGTCTTATCGGTGTCAACGGAACCGGTAAAACTACCCTTCTAGATGTTCTTTCGGGAGTTTCAGGTTTCGATGGTGATGTTAGCCCTTTTTCAGCAAAAAGTGATTACAAGATAGGCTACCTGACTCAAAATCCCGATTTTGATGACAGTAAGACTGTCTTGGATACTGTTTTATCCAGTGACCTCAAAGAAATCCAGTTGATTCGGGAGTATGAACTGCTTATGCTCAACTACAGTGAGGACAAGCAGGCGCGTCTAGAACGGGTCATGGCGGAGATGGATTCTCTCCAAGCATGGGAAATCGAAAGTCAGGTCAAGACTGTTCTCAGTAAACTAGGCATTCAAGAATTATCAACTCCTGTTGGAGCTTTGTCGGGTGGTCTTCGTAGACGGGTTCAATTGGCGCAAGTGCTTTAGGAAATCATGATCTCTTGCTTCTTGATGAACCTACCAACCACTTGGATATTGCGACCATTGAATGGTTAACTCTCTTTTTGAAAAATTCCAAGAAAACAGTGTTATTTATCACTCACGATCGCTATTTCCTGGATGCTCTTTCTACGCGTATCTTTGAGTTGGACAGAGCAGGTTTGACAGAATATCAAGGAAATTACCAAGATTATGTCCGTCTCAAGGCAGAACAGGATGAACGCGATGCAGCTCTTCTTCACAAAAAGGAACAACTTTACAAACAAGAATTGGCTTGGATGAGACGACAACCTCAAGCTCGTGCGACCAAGCAACAAGCTCGTATCAATCGATTCCATGACTTGAAAAAGGAAGTTTCAGATACTAGCATTGAGACAGACTTGAGCATGAATTTTGAAACTAGCCGTATCGGTAAAAAAGTTATCGAGTTTAAGGATGTTTCATTTGCCTATGACGATAAACCGATTCTGAAACATTTTAATTTTTTGGTACAAGCCAAAAGACCGTATCGGAATCGTCGGGGACAATGGCGTTGGGAAGTCAACCCTTCTTAACCTTATTGCAAGAAGACTTGAAGCGACTGAAGGACAAGTTATCATCGGTGAAACAGTTCGTATCGCTTATTTCTCTCAACAAATCGAAGGTTTAGATGAGAGTAAGCGGGTTATCAATTACCTGCAGGAAGTGGCAGAAGAGGTTAAGACTAGCGGTGGTACTACGACATCCATTGCAGAATTACTAGAACAATTTCTTTTTCCCTCGTTCAACGCACGGTACCTTGATTGAGAAGCTGTCAGGTGGAGAGAAGAAGCGTCTGTATCTCCTCAAATTACTCCTTGAAAAACCCAATGTACTTTTATTAGATGAACCAACAAATGACCTAGACATTGCGACCTTAACAGTTCTAGAAAATTTCTTACAAGGTTTTGCAGGACCAGTCTTGACAGTTAGTCACGACCGCTATTTCCTTGATAAGGTTGCAACTAAGATTCTTGCTTTTTGAAGACGGGACAATCCGTCCTTTCTTTTGGACATTATACAGATTATCTAGATGAAAAAGGCCTTTTGAAGCTAGAAGCAGTAACACAAAGTCAAAAAAAGTTGAGAAGGAAAAAGTCGTCAAAGTCCGTGAAGAGAAGAAACGGATGACCTACCAAGAAAAAGCAGGAGTGGGCAAGTATTGAAGGTGACATCGAAGCTTTTAGAAAACCGCATCTCTTCTATAGAGGAAGAAATGCTAGTAAATGGTTCTGACTTTGGGAAACTAGCTACCCTTCAAAAAAAGAATTAGACGAGAAAAATGAAGACTTGCTGGAAAAAAATATGAACGCTATGAATATTTAAGTGAGTTAGTATAATGGAAGAAACAATTATTAAATGGAGTAGTAAGAAAATCGTTTTGAGCCTTATTCTTTATCTACTAGAATTGACTCTTCTACTTTTGGATCTTTTTCGTTTTTGCTGAGCTATCCCGAAGAAGCACCTGCAGGGATTGGTGGCTTTAATTCTCTTTATCGGTTTCTTAATCATCATCGTTGGCTTCATTTTGTATCAACATTTGCGACGGCTTTTTTTCTGATAAAGAGTATTTGAAATGTACGGCTCAAGGTTTTTTCTATAAGCTACATCCAAAAAGACTGGCAGTTTTATTCCTGGGGACAGGTAGAAAAGTTTGCTCTCACGAAAATTAAGGGTAGTAGAAATGCAAGGGATTTTTATATAATTGAGGTTCAGTTTTATGACAAGGAACTTTTAAAATCCAACTTTTTTTCTGGTATCGTCTTCGAAGTAGATTTTACAAGTTCAAAACATTCTAACGTTTTGAAAATCCCAATCTATTTACTGGATGTTGGATTACCTCGTAGAGTATTTGAAACCATGGCCTACTATGAGCGAGAGTGGCGCATCCAACAAAATCGTCAACGCAACCAAAACTCTAAAAGCAAAAAGAAGTAAGTACTTCTAGCAACAATTGAAGAAAAAATGAGAAGTCTTGAACCAAGTATCAAGGCCTCTTTCTATTTTGCTTTTCTAGGAATTATGGTATAATAGGGAGTAAAAACTTTAAAAAGAAAGAAATGCTATGAACTTAAAAGATTACATTGCAAGTATTGAAAATTACCCACAAGAAGGAATTACTTTCCGTGATATTAGCCCATTGATGGCAGATGGAAATGCCTACAGTTACGCTGTTCGTGAAATTGTTCAATATGCTACTGACAAAAAGATCGATATGATCGTAGGTCCAGAAGCGCGTGGATTTATCGTTGGATGTCCAGTCGCTTTTGAGTTGGGAATTGGTTTTGCACCTGTACGTAAACCAGGGAAATTGCCACGCGAAGTGATTTCAGCTGACTACGAAAAAGAATATGGTGTTGATACTTTGACCATGCACGCAGATGCTATCAAACCAGGTCAACGTGTTCTTATTGTAGATGACCTCTTGGCAACAGGTGGTACTGTTAAAGCAACCATCGAAATGATTGAAAAATTGGGTGGAGTCGTAGCAGGTTGTGCCTTCTTGATCGAACTGGATGAACTCAAAGGTCGTGAAGCTATCGGAGATTACGACTATAAAGTGCTGATGCATTATTAATGAAAAACAGTCCCTAGGGCTGTTTTCTCTTCATTTGATATAAAAATAAGCTATATCTAGTTAGAGAAAAACTATAATTGAAAACTATATCTTCATACAGTATAATAAAGGGAAAGAGAAACGTCAGCATTTTTCCCCGTTGACGATACCATGTTTACTTGAGTCCAATATGATACAGTAAGGAGATTTCTATGCCGATTCGAATTGATAAAAAATTACCAGCAGTTGAGATTTTACGAACGGAAAATATTTTCGTCATGGATGACCAGAGGGCGGCTCATCAGGATATTCGACCACTGAAAATTCTGATTTTAAACTTGATGCCACTGAAAATGGTTACAGAAACTCAGCTTTTACGCCATTTAGCCAATACTCCTTTGCAGTTAGATATTGAATTTTTATATATGGAAAGTCATCAGTCGAAAACAACTCGTTCTGAGCATATGAAGACTTTTTATAAGACCTTCTCAGAAGTTCAAGACCAGTATTTTGATGGCTTGATTATTACAGGTGCTCCAGTTGAACATCTCCCTTTTGAAGAAGTGGACTATTGGGAGGAATTTACTAAGGTTATCGATTGGTCTAAGACTCATGTCTTTTCAACCCTGTATATTTGCTGGGGAGCACAGGCAGGTCTATACTATCGCTATGGCGTAGATAAATACCAGATGGACCAGAAGCTTTCTGGGATTTATTCTCAAGATGTTTTGAAAGAAGGTCATCTTCTACTGAGAGGTTTTGATGATTTATATGTATCCCCTCATTCTCGCCATACAGAAGTCCACAAAGAAGATATTCTAAACAAAACAAATCTAGAGATTTTAGCATCAGGAGAAGAGGTAGGAGTCTCTATCCTTGCGAGTCGAGATTTGAGAGAAGTCTATAGCTTTGGGCATTTAGAGTATGATCGCGATACGCTCGCAAAGGAATATTTTAGAGATCTAGATGCTGGTTTAGATCCACATATACCAGAAAATTATTTCAAAAATGATGACATTCATGAACTTCCTTGTATGAGGTGGAGTTCATCTGCAGCCCTCTTTTTCAGTAACTGGGTAAATTATGCAGTATACCAAGAAACGCCTTTTGAGTGGAAGAGTGTAGAAGATGATGTGTCTCATTTTGGATACTTATAAGAGGAATTATGACATATTTAGATGCTTTTAAATCAGGGAACTTAGTGTTACCAAGTGAACTGCTCTTAAACTACAATCGACTGTTCTCGTCAAGCGATGATTTCTTGGTTTGGCAATTCTTTTACTTACAGAATACAACCGCTTTAGGTGAGCTGTCTCCAAGTCAGATTGCTGAAAAAATTGGCAAAAATGTCACTGAAGTCAATCAGGCTATTTCACGATTGACTGAGAAAGGGTTGCTTCAATACCGAACCATTGAACTTAATGGCGAAATTGAAGTAATCTTCGATGCAACTCTTGCCTTGGAGCGCCTAGACCAACTTTTTGAAAAACAAGCTCCAAACCAGTTGCAATCTGCTCCAAATGATTTAAAGAGCTTGGTAGATACTTTCCAACAGGAGCTAGGTCGTCTACTGAGCCCATTTGAAATTGAAGACTTGGAAAAGAGTTTGAAAGAAGACGGAACTAGTGCGGATTTGATAAAAGAAGCCTTACGAGAAGCTGTTCTAAATGGAAAACCAAATTGGAAATATATCCAAGCTATCCTACGAAACTGGCGTCATGAAGGGATTAGGAGTGTAGCTCAGGTAGAAGCGAAACGTCAAGAGAGAGAGGCAACAAACCCTCAAAATGTTCAGGTTTCATCTGATTTTAAAAATGCCATGGATCTTTGGAAAGACTAATATTTAGCAATAAAAAAAACTTGCCTATGGCAAGTTTTTTGTGTTCTTAATAAGTAAGTCCCCAAACACTTACAGAACGTTCAGCAACTGGGAAATCACCATATCCTTCAGCATTAATAGTCACTTGGTCTGAATGGTTGCCAAGTAAATCAACAAAAGTATGATCAGCCCATTCTGGACCTACAAACATGGTTTTGTAATTTTCTTGAGCGTTTGAGATAAGAATGGCAAGAGGTGATTGGTTGTCAGCTCCAGAACGAACCCAACCGATACAATTAGGGTCATCAAAGTAGTCCGTCTGCTCTCCATAAGCCAAATCTTTTCGGATAGCTAGCAGATGATCAAGAACTTCTTTAAAATCTTGCTGAGCATATTGACCAGAGATACCGTAGTAGTCTCCATAAAAGACACAAGGGAGACCCTGCTCGCGCAAAAGAATAAGAGCATAGGCTGCTGGTTTAAACCATTCTTCTACAGTAGATTCTAAAGCTTGTCCTCGTTGAGTATCATGGTTTTCGACAAAGGTTACAGCCTTATCTGGTTTGATTTGAACCAGACTATCATTAAAGATGGTACGCAAATCGTAGTCTGCACCAGCCTGGCTTGCTTCAAAGAGACTCATATGGAGTCGGACATCGACAAGGTCAAAGCGTTCTTCGATTTTATCAAGGTATTCAAGGTTGGCATCCTTGTCTGGATTCCAGAATTCTCCAAAGACATAGAAGTCTTGTCCATATTTCTCTTTGATGTCACGAATGAAATTACGCATAAAGAAGGAGTCGATATGCTTGACTGCATCTAAACGAAAACCAGCTACTCCAGTCGTTTCCATGAACCAATCAGCCCAATCGTAGATATTTTGTATGACTTCTGGATGCTTAAAATCTAAGTCCGCATACATGAGGTAGTCATAGTTACCATTTTCATTATCGACTAATTCTTCGTGAGCCCAGCCCTTATTATCTCCCTGGATAAGGTAGATACCAGACTTCCGTCTTTTGGCATCATAGTCAGTTCCAGTGAAATGGTACCAGTGCCAGTGGAAATCATTGTAGGTGTTTTGTCTTCCATCAAAAGTAAAGTTTGTCCAACCATTGATGGTAAAAGGTTCTCCAAGTTCAATAGTGCGATCTTCTGGGTCAACTTCAATAACCTGGAAGGATTCTAAACGGTCTGCAGCTGCCTTGTGGTTTAAGACGACGTCAGCCATAGGTTGAATCCCATGTGATTTAAGTGTCTGAATAGCTTGAAGATAGTCTTCTTTGAAACCGTACTTGGTACGCACAGTTCCTTTTTGGTCAAATTCACCGAGGTCAAAAAGATCATAGACACCATAACCGACATCTTTTTCGTTGGTAGCTTTAAAGGCAGGTGGCATCCAGACGTGGCTAATTCCTAAATTTGCAAGGTGCTCAGCATCATCGGTAAGTCGCGTCCAGTGTTGTCCATCGTGGGGAAGGTACCACTCAAAATATTGCATTAGGGTTTGATTTTTCATAGATAGTCCTCATACTTAACAATTTGAGAATCATTTTACCACAAAGCAAGCAAATGAGCAAACGTTTGCGCTACAAAAATAGACCTCAGGATGTGAATGTCTATTTTTACGGTAATAGAATGAAATTTCTCAACACAAATGACCATTCTCATTTAGAAATCATCAAGCAGAAACGAAAAAGTTTGGATAGTTCCTATGACATCAATGGAGAAATCACTTTCTACTTTGTGAATTTTCAACAAATTTGATATAATTGTATCTATGAATAAAGTATTCGTCAGTCGGCGTGTCGAAAAAAAGCTCCGTAAAGGTCAGGTTCTTTTGGAAGAAGTTGATTTTCCAGATTTATCTGAAACTAATCAGGAAGTTGAACTTTTCAGCCAAAGCAATGAGTTTTTAGGGAAGGCTTATTTATCTCGTCAAAATAAGGGAATTGGTTGGTTTGTAACCAACCAGAACATTTCTTTTAAACAAACCTTCTTTGAAAGCTTGTTTGAAAAAGCCAAACAAAAACGTTCTTCCTACTATCAAGATGAGTTGACAACTGCCTTTCGTTTGTTTAATCAAGAAGGCGATGGATTTGGTGGAATGACGCTGGATCTCTATGGAGATTATGTTGTCTTTTCCTGGTATAACTCCTATATCTATGGAATTCGCCAAGAGATTATAGCAGCCTTTAATCAAGTTTTTCCAGAAGTCTTAGGTGCTTATGAAAAGATTCGCTTTAAAGGTCTAGACTATGAGTCTGCTCATATCTATGGTCAAGAAGCAGCTGAATATTTCACTGTTCTCGAGAATGGAGTCTTGTACCAAGTCTTTATGAATGACGGCCTTATGACAGGGATTTTCTTGGATCAGCATGAAGTTCGTGGGAGCTTAGTTGATGGTTTAGCAATGGGGAAATCCTTACTCAATATGTTTTCCTACACAGCAGCTTTCTCAGTTGCTGCAGCTATGGGGGGAGCTAGTGAAACAACCTCTGTAGACCTAGCTAAACGTTCAAGAGAACTATCAGAAGCTCATTTTCATGCCAACGGTTTGAGTCTAGACAATCATCGACTGCTTGTCATGGATGTCTTTGAATACTTTAAATATGCTAAAAGAAAAGGTTTAAGCTATGACGTGATTGTTCTGGATCCGCCTAGCTTTGCCCGAAATAAAAAACAAACATTCTCTGTAGCTAAGGATTATCATAAGTTGATTTCCCAAAGTCTAGAGATTTTAAACCCAGGTGGAATCATTATTGCTAGTACCAATGCGGCTAATGTTTCCCGTCAAAAATTCACAGAACAAATCGACAAAGGATTTGCAGGTAGAAAGTATCAGGTCCTTCATAAATATGGACTTCCAGCAGACTTTGTCTACAATGAAAAAGATGAAAGTAGTAATTACCTCAAAGTGATTACCATGAAGGTTAGTAAATGAAATTAATTGTTTCTGTCATGCCAAGAAGTATAGAAGAGGCTCAGGCTATTGATGTTATGCGGTATCATGATGCAGATATCATTGAGTGGAGAGCAGACTTCTTACCCAAGGAAGCTATCTTGCAGGTAGCGCCAGCTATTTTTGAAAAATTTGCAGGTCGTGAGCTTGTTTTCACTTTACGTACTCGTGCTGAGGGTGGTCAAATTGAGCTCTCTTCAGAAGAGTATGTTCAAATTATCAAGGAAGTGGCACAGCTTTATCAACCAGATTATATTGATTTTGAGTATTTTAGCTACAAGGATGTTTTTGATCAGATGTTGGACTTTCCAAATCTCGTCTTGAGCTACCATAACTTCCAAGAAACACCTGAGAATCTAATGGAAATATTGTCTGAGTTAACAAGTTTAAATCCTAAGGTTGTGAAAATAGCTGTTATGGCTAATACAGAACAAGATGTGTTGGATCTGATGAACTTTACACGTGGCTTTAAAACATTGAACCCTGAACAAGAATATGTAACGATTTCTATGGGAAAAGTGGGCAAGGTCTCTCGCATTACTTCGGATGTAACGGGCTCTAGTTGGTCTTTTGCAAGTCTAGATGAAGCCAGTGCTCCAGGACAAATTTCACTATCTAGCATGAAAAAAATTAGGGAGCTTCTAAATGAAGATTGATGGCTACACACGTTTAGCAGCTGTAGTCGCAAATCCTATCAAACACTCCATTTCTCCCTTTATTCACAATAGCGCTTTTGAAGCAACCAATACCAATGGTGTTTATCTTGCTTGGGAAGTAGATGAGGCTGAACTAGCAGAAACAGTTGCTAATATTCGTCGCTACTCAGATGTATGGAATCAATCTTTCCATGCCTTACAAGGAACAAGTGATTCCTTATCTGGACCAGTTGAGCGAAGAGGCTTGTTTAATTGGTGCTGTCAATACAGTTGTGAATCGAAAAGGAACATTAATTGGATATAACACAGATGGCAAGGGATTCTTTAAGAGCTTGCCTTCTTTTAAAATATCAAAGAAAAGACTGGTTTTGTTAGGAGCAGGCGGTGCAGCCAAGGCAATTTTGGCACAAGCAATCTTGGATGGAGTGAGTCAGCTTTCTGTCTTTGTTCGTTCTTCATCCATGGAAAAAACAAGACCTTACTTAGAAAAAATACAGAATGCGACTGGATTTAGAGTAGATTTATTTGCATTAGAGGATGTTCAAAATCTTCAAGACAGCATCACTCAAGCCGACCTCTTGGTCAATGCGACTAGTGTGGGCATGGATGGATCCTCTCAGCCGATCCCGACCAGCATCGTTTTACCAGAGAAGCTTTTGGTAGCAGATGTGATTTATCAACCCTTTGAAACACCGTTTTTAAAATGGGCAAGAAACCAGGGAAATCAATCTATCAATGGCCTTGGCATGCTGCTTTACCAAGCTGCTGAAGCTTTTGAGTTATGGACAGGCAAGGAAATGCCAACAGATCAAATCTGGGAATTATTAAAACAAAAGTACCATTAAAGAAAAAGGAGACCTGCTATGAAAATTAGAATAGACCTTCCACACCATCCTTATGATATTCAGATTGAAAAAGGATGCTTGTCTCAAGCAGGAAAATGGTTGCGTGAACTTTGGCAACCACAAAAAATTGTTATCATAACGGATAACCGTGTGGCTTCACTCTATGCAGAAAAGGTTAAATTGAGTTTGGAGGATGCTGGCTTTCAAGTGGCAGTTTTTGACTTTTTAGAGGGCGAAGAACGAAAAAATCTGACTACAGTTCAAAAAGTCTATGAATTTTTAGTTAAGCAAGGTTTAACTCGCAGTGATGGCATCGTTGCACTTGGTGGCGGAGTGGTCGGGGATTTGGCTGGTTTTGTGGCTTCAACCTACATGCGAGGAGTTCATTTCGTTCAAATTCCAACTAGTTTGACTGCCCAGGTTGATTCCTCTATCGGTGGAAAAACTGGAGTTAACACCCCTTTTGCCAAGAATATGGTGGGTACTTTTGCTCAGCCGGATGGTGTTTTGATTGACCCAACTGTTCTTGAGACCTTGGGTAAGAGAGAGTTGATTGAAGGAATGGGTGAAGTCATCAAGTATGGCCTGATCGAAGATCCAGAGCTTTGGGACCTATTATCTGATATGGATGGTTCTGTGGAAAGCATATTGGAACATTCCGAGAGTTTAATTGAGCATTCTTGCCAGGTCAAGCGCAAGATGGTAGTTGAAGATGAGTTGGATAATGGCATTCGTTTATATCTCAACTTTGGTCATACAATTGGCCATGCTATTGAAGCAACTGCTGGTTACGGAAAAGTCATGCACGGTGAGGCAGTAGCTATGGGAATGGTTCAGCTCTCTAAGGTAGCCGAAGAAAAAGGCCTCATGCCAGTGGGAATAACTCAGTCCATCCGAGAGATGTGTCAGAAGTTTGGTCTTCCTGTTGATTATGAAAACTGGGACCTTGACAAGCTCTATCAGGCTTTGACTCATGACAAAAAAGCGCGTGGGAATACCATGAAGTTAGTCTTGGTACCTGAGCTTGGTTCAGCGATCATTCACCCAGTTTCTCTCGAAGAAATGAAAGATTACTTAGTAAAATAAGGAGAATGTATGAGATATTTAACAGCAGGAGAATCACATGGTCCTCGTCTGACAGCAATTATTGAAGGAATTCCAGCAGGACTGCCTTTGACTGCAGAAGATATCAATGAGGATCTCAAACGTCGCCAAGGCGGTTACGGTCGTGGTGGACGCATGAAAATCGAGAGTGATCAGGTTGTCTTTACTTCTGGTGTTCGCCACGGGAAGACGACAGGGGCTCCTATCACCATGGATGTCATTAACAAGGATCATCAAAAATGGCTAGATATCATGTCTGCCGAGGATATTGAGGACAAACTCAAAGTAAACGAAAAATCACACATCCTCGTCCAGGTCACGCAGACTTGGTTGGGGGCATCAAATACCGTTTTGATGATTTGCGAAATTCATTAGAACGTTCATCTGCTCGTGAAACGACAATGCGAGTTGCAGTTGGAGCAGTAGCCAAGCGGATTTTAGCTGAGCTTGATATCGAAATTGCCAACCATGTTGTTATCTTCGGTGGTAAGGAAATCAATGTTCCAGATAACTTAACAGTCGCAGAGATTAAGAAACTGGCTGCCCAGTCTGAAGTTTCTATCGTCAACCAAGAACGTGAGCAGGAGATTAAGGACTATATTGACCAGATTAAGCGAGATGGGGATACCATCGGAGGTGTTGTAGAAACAGTTGTCGGAGGTGTTCCGGTTGGTCTTGGTTCTTATGTCCAATGGGATCGTAAACTAGATGCAAGGCTAGCTCAAGCTGTTGTTTCTATCAATGCCTTTAAGGGTGTGGAGTTTGGACTTGGTTTTAAAGCAGGTTATCTCAAGGGTAGCCAAGTCATGGATGAAATTCTCTGGTCACCAGAAGATGGCTATACTCGTCGTACTAATAATCTCGGAGGTTTCGAAGGTGGTATGACCAACGGCCAACCGATTATCATTCGTGGAGTTATGAAGCCAATTCCGACTCTCTATAAGCCATTAATGAGTGTCGATATTGAAACCCATGAGCCTTATAAGGCAACGGTGGAGAGAAGTGATCCAACCGCTCTTCCAGCAGCAGGTGTCGTTATGGAGGCAGTAGTAGCAACGGTTTTTGCTCAAGAAATCCTTGAGAAATTCTCCTCTGATAATCTGGAAGAATTAAAAGAAGCTGTTGCGAAACATCGGGAGTATACAAAGAATTATTAAGGAGTTCTTATGGCAAAAACTATCTATATCGCAGGACTAGGTTTGATTGGTGCTTCCATGGCACTGGGAATCAAGCGGGATCATCCTGATTATGAAATTTTAGGATACAATCGTAGTCAAGCGTCTAGAGATATTGCCTTGGATAGAGGAATGATTGATCGAGCGACGGATGACTTTGTCAGTTTCGCTCCCCTTGCAGATATTATCATTTTAACACTTCCTATCCAGCAGACCCTTACCTTTATCAAGAAGTTAGCAAGCTTGAACTTGAAAGAAGGTGTCATTATTTCTGATGCTGGATCGACCAAGTCAGCTATTGTAACTACAGCTGAAAAGTGTTTTGCTGATAAGTCTGTTAGCTTTGTTGGGGCCCATCCCATGGCAGGGAGCCACAAGACAGGAGCAGCCTCTGCAGATGTCAACCTCTTTGAAAATGCCTATTATATCTTCACGCCATCTAGTCTGACAACTCCGGATACGCTCGAAGAAATGAAAGACTTGCTGTCAGGTCTTCATGCTCGTTTCATTGAAATCGATGCTGAAGAGCATGACCGAGTGACTTCTCAGATTAGCCATTTTCCGCATATCTTAGCATCAGGCCTGATGGAACAAACTGCAAGTTATGCTGAAGAGCATGAAATGGTGCGACGCTTTGCGGCCGGTGGATTTCGAGATATGACTCGGATTGCCGAAAGTGAGCCTGGTATGTGGACTTCAATCCTCTTATCCAATCGGGATACCATTATTGAACGCATCGAGGACTTCAAGGGTCGTTTGGATGAGATAGGTCAGGCAATCAGTGCAGGTGATGAAAACCAAATCTGGAACTTTTTCAATCAAGCGCGTGAGCAACGTCAGGCTATGAAAATCCATAAACGCGGAGGAGTAGACAGCTCATTTGACCTCTATGTAGATGTTCCCGATGAGGAAGATGTGATTTTACGCATCTTGGAATTGCTACGTGGAACTTCTTTGGTCAATATCCATATCAATGAGGAAAACCGTGAGGATGTTCACGGGATTCTGCAAATTTCCTTTAAGAATGCTCAGGATTTAAAACGTGCTGAGCAAGTCATTACAGAAAATACTGACTACACAGTCGTTATTAAATAAGGAGGACAATTATGTCAAATATTTATGATAGTGCAAATGCACTAAGTCGTGGACTACGCGAATTGCCTGAATACAAGGCAGTTAAAGAAGCAAGAGATGCCATCCAAGCGGATGCAGAAGCAAAGCAAAAATTTTTTGCAGATTATATTGCTTTTTCAACATGAAATCCAAATCATGGCACAAACTGGTCAAATTCCAGACGCTTCTTTCCAAGAAAAAATGGAAAGTTTTTGGCAAAGCAGATTCAAGGAAACTCTCTTGTCAGAATTCTTTGCCAAAACAGCAACAACTTTCGATTTACCTTTTCTGATATTGAAAAAATTGTTTTTGAACCAATTTCAGAACTTTTAAAAATAAGAATTTACCTCATAAAGTCAGGAATTTTTAAGAAATTTCTGACTTTTTATGATAAAAATAAGAAAAAGTATTGTCAGTATGAGGGCAGGTATGAAATTAAAAACAAACATTAAGCACTTAAATGGTAGTATTCGCGTACCAGGAGATAAGTCCATCAGTCATCGCTCTATTATTTTTGGAAGCTATTGAGGGTAAAAACCAAGGTTTATGATATCTTGCGTGTGAAGATGTCTTGTCAACCATGCAGGTATTTCGTGACCTCGGCGTAGAGATTGAGGACAAAGACGGTGTTGTTACCATTCAAGGTGTTGGCATGGGTGGATTAAAAGCCCCTCAGAATGCCCTGAATATGGGGAATTCTGGGACATCTATTCGTTTAATTTCAGGTGTCCTTGCTGGTGCAGACTTTGAAGCAGAGATGTTTGGAGATGATAGTCTTTCTAAACGCCCAATGGATCGTGTAACTCTTCCCTTGAAAAAGATGGGAGTTAGCATTTCTGGTCAGACAGAGCGAGACTTGCCACCGTTACACTTAAAGGGAACGAAAAACTTAAGACCTATTCAATACGAATTGCCAATCGCTTCTGCTCAAGTCAAATCTGCCTTGATTTTTGCAGCATTGCAGGTTCAAGGTCAGTCAGTCATTATCGAGAAGGAGTGCACTCGTAACCATACAGAAGATATGCTGCATCAATTTGGTGGAGACTTAAGTGTCGATGATAAGAAAATCACTGTTCAAGGGCCACAAAAACTAAGTGGACAAACAGTTGTCGTACCAGGAGATATTTCCAGTGCAGCCTTTTGGTTGGTTGCTGGCTTGACTGTTCCAAATTCTCGTGTCGTGCTGAAGAATGTCGGTATTAATGAAACACGTACAGGTATTATCGATGTTATCCGAGCTATGGGCGGGAAATTAGAGATTACTGATATGGATCCAATTGCCAAGTCTGCAACCTTGACTGTCGAGACTTCAGAACTAAACGGGATAGAAATTGGTGGAGCCTTGATTCCACGTTTAATTGATGAATTGCCAATTATCGCTCTCCTTGCTACCCAAGCTCAAGGGCAAACAGTTATCAAAGATGCAGAAGAACTCAAGGTCAAAGAAACGGATCGCATTCAAGTTGTTGCGGATGCTTTAAATAGCATGGGAGCAACTATTACTCCTACAGCAGACGGAATGATTATCAAAGGGAAATCTGCCCTCCATGGAGCCAAAGTCAACACCTTTGGAGACCACCGAATCGGAATGATGACAGCCATTGCAGCTCTCTTGGTTGCAGATGGAGAAGTTGAATTGGATCGTGCAGAAGCTATTAACACAAGCTACCCAAGCTTCTTTGATGATTTGGAGACTTTGATTCATGGCTAAGGTTTTACTAGGTTTTATGGGTTCAGGAAAAACTACTATTGCTAGAAATCTGGATTCTGACTTCGTAGATATGGATGCCTTGCTGGTAGATCGACTGGGGATGCCGATTGCTCGTTTCTTTGAAGAAAAAGGAGAAGCAGCCTTCCGTCAGCTAGAAGAAGAGGTCCTAGCTGATTTGCTGAAGACAGATAAAGTTATTTCCACAGGCGGAGGGATAGTCATTTCTCCACGTAATCGTGCCTTGCTTAAGCAAAATACAGACAACATCTACCTTAAAGCAGATTTTTGAGACACTTTACCAGCGAATTTCAGCTGATATGACAATCAACGCCCACTATTTTTAAAAGAATAGCAAGGAAGATTTGGCTGTGATTTTTAAACGAAAGACAGGCCTGGTATGAGGAAGTGGCTAGTAAAGTTATCGATGTGTCCAAGCTAAACCCAGATGAAATTATAGAGGAACTGAGATGAAAAATTGCCTATCTAGGTCCCAAGGATCTTTTTCGCACCATGTGGTGCAAACGGCTTTTCCTCATGAGGAACTAGAGCCTTTTTCAAATATTACGGACGTTATCAAAGCTTACGAACAGGGCTTAGTAGACTATTCAGTAGTGCCAGTTGAAAATTCCATTGAAGGTAGTGTTCATGAAACCTGGACTATCTTTTTTTCATCAAGCTCGTATTCAAGCTGTGGCGGAGATTGTGCAGCCAATTCATCAACAGTTGATGGCAGTGCCAGGGCAATCCCAAAATTGAGAAAAATCTTTTTCTCATCCGCAGGCCTTGGCGCAGGGGAAGAAATTTATCGATGAACATTATCCAGACGCTCAACTGGAGAGTCACTGCTAGTACAGCCTACGCTGCGCGCTATGTTTCCGAACATCCAGATCAGCCTTTTGCGGCCATTGCCCCAAAAAGTTCGGCTGGAGAATATGGTTTGGAATTAATTGCTCAAGATATTCAAGAGATGGAAGCCAATTTCACTCGCTTTTTGGGTGTTAGGTCCCAAGGTGCCGCAAATGCCCTTGAATGCAAATGCTAAGAAATGAGTCTAGCATTGACCTGCGATAATCTTCCGGGCTTTATAAAGGCATTTTCGACCTT